>Ga0265293_10000114_pt1 | contig 186847 bp, 180 predicted proteins | sample Munlanlewell138R_FD_192505 | JGI IMG/M metagenome (GOLD analysis project Ga0265293, IMG submission 192505) | Leachate microbial communities from a municipal landfill in Southern Ontario, Canada - Leachate well 138R | ecosystem: Engineered > Solid waste > Landfill > Unclassified | place... | reverse complement strand
GTTAAAAGCGATTCATTGACGCCAGCACTACCATTAATCACCACACCATCGGCGACGATTTGATCCCCTAGTTTTAGTTTAATGATATCGTCAAGGACGACGTCATCACTCGAAATCAGTGTTTCCACACCATCACGCACAACCATGACTTTTTGTTTATTTAATATTAAGAGTTTTTTTAGCGTTTTACGCGCCCGAAAATCTTGAATTAAACCAATTAAAATATTCGTAAATAGAATACCAAGGAATAAAAGACTCGCCCATTCACCAATATAAATGAGTGCCGCCCCAATGACATATAGCAATGTATTAAAGAAACTAAAAAGGTTCGCCATTAAAATGGCAAAGGTAGATTTAACCCCTTTATTTGGTTTCTCATTCGTTAATTTTGCTTTCCGCCGCGCATTGACTTGCTGGGTGGTTAACCCCTCGGTATAACTCGGCGTGTAGCGGACGACTTCATCGACTAATATTTCACTTTTCTTGATGATCGTCGTCGCCGCACCTGGGCGGTGTTTCTTATCGTTTTTCATCTATGGTTCTACCTTTCTGTTGAGAAGATGGTTTATTCAGTTCGTAATGCAACAACCGGATCTTTTTTCGCGGCTATGCGGCTTGGAATTAAGCCTGCGACTACGGTAAGTAAGACATTAAAGATGATTAATAGTAATCCCGCAAGTGGAGCTAAGAAAGCAATATTTCCGATGTTTTGATCTGGGAAAATAGAGTTTAATATGAGGTTAATCGGTATTGATAAAAGATAGGTTGTGACGACTCCAATCAGTCCCGCGAGTAACCCGATAATGAAAGTTTCCGCATTAAATAAGCGCGATATATCTTTCTTTCGTGCCCCAATCGCTCTTAATATCCCAATTTCTTTTGTTCGTTCAATGACACTGACATACGTGATAATGCCAATGAGGAACCCAGAAACGACGAGCGAAATACTGGTAAAGACAATCAAGACAATCGAGACCACATCAATCATCGTTGCCAGAGAGTTTGTCACTAACTCAACCGCATCAAAAAGTTTAATTTGATTACGTTCAGGCCGATCTTTGTTATAGGCCGCAACACGAACCTTAATTTCTTTTTTACTCGCACTGTCAGTAGCAAAAATCGCAATTGATTCAACAGGTGAATAAGCTTCATCGAGCACTTGATTTAAAAGCAGCGAGTAGGCTAAATCCGTATTATTAATGTCGCTTTTTTGTACCCCAAAGTATTTAAGGTAATTAAAATAGTCGGTATACGTATAAATTGGATTTGAGGCACCAGCAAAGACCGAATGAAATTCAATCACATCTTTTATATTTTCCATCGTCACCGTCAAAGGGTCAGCTTTAATTACCACGTTATTCACCTGTGCCCGCGCAATGTTATTGCCCTTATTTTGTTCATACATGTAGTCATTTAATTCTTGGGTAAAAACAAGGCCGGGAGATACTAATTCAAATTGAACATTTTTCTTTGGTCGAAGAATACCGGTAATCGTAATCATTTCGCCGACATCAGGATTTTCATAAATGGTTTGTTCAGCAATATAACGGTATTTTTCTATTAAACGATCGTTGCCGTAATAGTCTGTGACGACAATATCATCTGTATTCCCACTTTGCTTCACATAAAAATCGTTAAAGTGGACGAGTTTATAATCTTTATTCAAGATATCGTCAAAACTGATGGCTTTCATGGTATCAGTGTAGTTAATGATGCCAATGCGCGCTAAATCTTTTAAGGAAACGCGATTATATTTATCAACCACCAGCATAATTTCATTTTTATTTTGCGCAAATCGTGAGTTTTCACCAATGACATCATAAAACTCTGTCATATACGCTTCGTCACCCGGTAGTTGGGTAAAAAGACCATTCGGAAGCGGGGTAAAATTATTAAACCACGCTGGTTGCACTTGGATGGCGTTATTGGTGGGTGGTTTGGCAATGATTTTCATCTGCGAGGCATAGTTGATCATCGTACTTTTGGCGAGACCTTCAGTTTTAAATGATTCAACGAGATCAATAAATTCCTCGGTAATGATATTTTGGTTAATAGTAACAGGGGCATTAGTGAACTCACTATCATCATACGTTATGACTTCTTCCGTCACGGGGAACTCTTCACCAAGGTCAGGTCTTTTAAAGCCCCCTGATATATCAACTGACTGGGCAAAAACCCCAATTGGGTACGAGGCCATCGTATCGCGTTCAATACGGTTAATATAGCCTTGGAAACCATTACTAACAGCGGCGACGAGACCAATCCCGATAATGCCTAAAGAACCAGCTAAGGAAGTGAGAATCGTGCGGCCTTTTTTCGTTAAAATGTTTTTATAGCTGCTTTTAAGGGCCGTTGGAAAAGACATCGCGGTGCCTTTATTAACTTCATAATCATTTGCCTCTGCTGCACTTTGCCGTTTGATTGACGCTTCTTCATCCGTGTCACTTGTAATCTTTCCGTCTAACATGCGAATAATTCGGTCACTTACTTTCAAAGCCAGTTGTTCGTTATGACTCACCATAATCACAAGTCGTTTTTTACTAATTTCTTTTAAGATGCCAATGACTTGCTCACTCGTTTTACTGTCAAGCGCACCCGTTGGTTCATCGGCAAGAATAATCGTCGGATCATTGACAATGGCACGGGCAATCGCCACTCTTTGGAGTTGACCGCCCGAAAGTTGATTTGGTTTTTTATAAAGTTCACTCTCAAGGCCGACATCAAGGAGTGAAGCCCGGGCTTTCTCCCGTCGTAAGGAACTGCTCATTCCTGACAGGGTTAATGAAATTTCAACGTTTTCAATAATGCTTAAATGGGGAATCAAATTATAACTTTGAAACACAAACCCGACTCGGTGGTTACGGTAGGCATCCCAATCTTTATCTTTAAATAATTTAGTCGACTTTCCTTCAATAATTAAATCACCTGATGTATATTTATCAAGGCCACCAATTAAGTTTAAAAGCGTGGTTTTACCACATCCGGAAGGACCTAAAATCGTTACAAATTGTTGTTTTGGAAAAGATAAATTCAGTCCCTTGAGGACATGAAGTGGCTTTTTCGCCACAAAATAATCTTTATAGATATCACGTAAGACAAGCATATTAAACCTCCTGTATAGGATTTATTAATACATTGTCTAATTTTTACTTTATCTTTACAAGATAAAAAGCCTGATTATAAAATATTCGTTTTATGATTGTCTTTTTTTCCGAAAAAAGTCTTGGATGAGGGCTTTACATTCTGTTTCGAGCACCCCTCCCTTAATTTCTGGGGTGTGATTGACAATTTTTTCATTAAAGAGATTAAAACTCTGGCCCATCGCCCCGCCTTTGATATCATGAGTGCCGAAAACAACCCGCTTAAAGCGGCTCCACATAATGGCCCCCGCACACATGGCACAAGGTTCAACCGTAACATAAAGTTCGCAGTCATTGAGGCGCCAGGCATTTAATTTTTTGCTTGCCTTCTTAATGGCGACCATTTCAGCATGACCGAGAGGATCATGATTGATTTCTCGTAGATTATGACCTCGGGCAATAATTTTGCCATCTTTAACAATGACGCAACCAATCGGTACCTCGTCAATTAACGCTGCTTTCACGGCCTCTTTTAAGGCTGCTTTCATAAATTTTATATCTAATATTTTTTCCATATAAATTAAAACCACCGCACATGACTACTATATCTTAAGGCTGCTACGTTCCCGTCCTGACCTGGTTCGAAAAATAATCATCGCGATGGCACCTTTATTATACCAACTAGGCCTTCTTTTGTAAAAGGCTAACACCCAAGAATGGTCTTAAGACTTCTGGCACCACGACACTGCCATCGGCTTGTTGATATTGTTCAACAATTGCCGGAATTAAACGGCTTGTTGCTAATCCAGAACCATTGAGGGTATGGAGATATTTAACGGTGTTTGTTTCTTTTTCACGGTAACGAGCCATGCCGCGCCGTGCTTGATAATCGCGCGCATTACTGACACTACTCACTTCTTTATAAATACCCATCGACGGGATATAAACTTCAATATCGTATGTCCGCGCCATTCCGTGTGAACAGTCACCCGCCGCCAATTTGCTAACTTGGAAGTGAAGCCCTAATTTTTCAACCAATCCTTGCGCATGCACCACCATTTCTTCAAATGCTTTTGGTGAAGCTTCCGCCTTGGTGTATTGGAATAATTCAACTTTATTAAATTGATAACCGCGAATCATTCCGCGTTCTTCAGTCCGGTAGCTACCCGCTTCTTTACGGTAGCAAGGGGTGTAAGCAAAATATTTCTTTGGTAATTCGGCATCCGTTAAAATTTCATCCCGGTGAAGATTGACGAGTGCGGTTTCTGAGGTTGGTAGTAAGAATTTTGCGGGTTCTGATCCTTCAAGCCAGAAAACATCTTCTTTAAATTTGGGGAATTGACCAGCGGTAAAGCCACTATCATAATTTAGAATATGGGGCGGAAGAATCATTTCATAACCTGCTTTTAAATGTTCACTAATAAAGAAGTTTAAAAGCGCCCATTCGAGTTGAGCACCAATGCCGGTATAAATCCACGTCCCACTGCCACTAATTTTGGCGGCCCGTTTATAATCAATAATACCTAAAGTTTCACATAATTCAACGTGATCTTTGACAGGGAAATCAAAATGAGGCATTTTTCCAAAGGTGTGGACGACTTTATTGTTCTCTTTTTCCCCTGGGAGCAAGTCCTCATCCGGCATATTCGGTAATGCTGCTAAAATATCAAACACTTTATCATCAAGTTCTTTGAGTTCACTCTCTTTTGATTCATTTAATAGTTTGAGCGTTTTGACTTCAGTAAAAAGAGCATTAATATCTCCACCTGCTTTTTTAACTTGCGGAACACTCGCACTTAACTTATTCATTTGGGCTTTGGTTTGTTCAACCTCAACGCGAATTAAACGTCTTCTTTCATCAAGCGCTAAAAGTTCTTGCGGATCGAATTTCCAACCCTTCTTGGCCAGTGAATTTTGAACCTTTTCCGGTTCGGTTCTAATTAAATTGATATCTAACATATATTTCTCTCCTTTTAGCTAAAAATAAAACGCCCTATCTAGGACGTTATATAACGTGGTGCCACCTAAGTTCATACAACTTATTTGTATCTCTTTTAGTTTTAACGCGACAAGCGAAGGGATTAACCTTTTGTTCTCAAAGGTGGAATTCATCAGGAACTATTTCTCGCCTTCACACTCTCAGCGAGTCACTTGGTAATAGCGCCTCATTACTAGTCTTTGTCATTGAACATGTTTATTTTACTTTGAACGCGACAATTAATCAATTAGCGCGTGTAGATTTTATGAAATAACTTATAGATCGCTTCACCAAAGGTTTGGGTATTGACCGAATCGGTATAAACCGCCGCATTGTCACTCAGCCTATCATCTTCCATATCATTCCGAATAATAAAGGCCGCCCCATTAAAATCATTGACAATATACGCTTTATTTTTGTCGATAATATCGGAAAATACTGCCTTTTTGCTGAAAATCATGGGCACTTTGAGATACATGGGTTCATACGTGGTCATGATTGACATCTTCTCAAGACCAAGATCAATATAGTAATTCGCATTAATCAGTCCAGAGCGAAAGACATCTTCAGGAATGATTTTGGTAATCACTAAATTGTCAGCTGTTTTACGATCAAGCGCCCTTAAACGTAACCGGTCTACGACACCATTACGGGCACTTACGAAGGCATAAAATTGCACCTCCGGCACCGCACTTGCGAGAAGATTAAGCTGTTCAATCTCATATTTTGATTCAACATTAAGGACTGACATTGTATATCTTTGCGATGGTTTAATGCGGAAGTAACGGCGGAAAACATCCGTTTTATTTGCGACTAAATCATCAACATTACGACTGTCTGACGCGCCAGGAATCACAAATATGGGCACTCTCACGCCTAAAGTCCGCAAGAAATACTTGCCTTCAGTTGACGGTACAATGACTGCATCCATCATGTTAATGAGTTCAAGTTTTGCACTACTAATGCGCATCTTCCCATCTTTTTTATAATCAATAAGGCGGGCGTCATAATCATTGTTGGCGAAAAAAACCCATAGAATTGTTGGAATGCTAAGACCAATAGCGTGGCGAATCACCACGCTACTGGACGCATTTAAATTTAGAAAATTTGCGATATCAACGTCACGCGTTAATTTATCAACGACGGTAACGTCTTCTCGTTTACAAGCCCGCCGGAGTTGTTGCTCAAGCATTGCCCCTTCAAAGAAGATATCAACCTTACGTCTTGGGAAGTAGATCAATACTTTCATAGTGGTGGCCTACTCTTCGCCGCTATCCCCTTCGACATCATCACCGCCGACCCCTTTTTCGACAACAGCGAAACTTGAGACAATATCATCGGTTTTAAGACGAATGACCCGTACCCCTAAAGTATTTCGGCCTGTTTCACTAATGTCGGTGAAGTTGGTGCGAACAATCATCCCAGAGTTGGTGGTAATAAAGAGATCTTCATCACCTTTAATCGCGCGAATCCCGGCTAAAGTGCCCGTTTTTTCACTTTCTTTAATGGTAATAACCCCTTTAGAACCACGTTTGGTTAAGCGATAACTTTCTGATTTTGTCAGTTTACCATAACCCTTCGTGGATAACACGAAGATTAAATCACCTTCCAGGCTCGTTGTCACACCGACAACATATTCACCTTCAGCTAAGTTAATCCCCCGCACACCTGCAGCATTACGACCCATGGCCCGAATATCATTTTCATTGAAACGAACCATTTTGCCGTTGCTTGCACCAATACCGATTTGCGCGGTGCCGTCGGTCACTTTAACGTCAATTAATTCATCGCCCTCACGTAAATCAATCGCGATTTTTCCGCTTTGATTAATGCGTGAGAATTCGTTGAGGGACGTCCGTTTGGTCACACCTTTTTTGGTAACATAGAGTAAGAAGTGTTCACTATCATATTCGGCAACACTGACAATCGCCCGCACGGATTCTTCTTTATCAAATCCGAGGAGATTTATAATCGGTAACCCTTTTCCTTCACGGCGGAAGGCTGGGAGTTGATACCCGCGTTTACGATAGACTTTTCCTTTGTCGGTAAAGAATAAGATATCGGTATGGGTATTGGTGTGAAGAATAATTTCAACAATGTCTTCTTCTTTGGTCTTCATCCCTTTGACCCCTACGCCACCCCGTTTAATCATTCTAAATTCTTCAGGATCGACGCGTTTGACATAACCTTGTTTGGTTAAGATAACGACGATATCTTCAACTGGAATGAGATCTTCATTATCAATATCGGCTAAATCATCGCTGATTTCGGTTTTACGTTCATCACCATATTTTTCTTTGATTTCTTCAAGTTCGCTGATGACCACATCAACGATATGGCTGCGTGCCGATAAAATAAAGCGATAGCGTTCGATGGCGGCGAGTAAAGTGTCCCGTTCTTTGATTAATTTATCTTTTTCTAAACCAGTTAAGCGCCGGAGTGTCATCCCCAATACTTCTCGGGTTTGAATGTCGCTGAAGCCAAAGCGGGCCGACAATTTTTGGGCCGCATCTTCACCAGATTCACTTGCTTTAATAATGGCGACGATTTCATCAATGTTATCAATTGCTAAAAGTAAACCTTCAACGACGTGATCACGGGCTTCGGCTTGGGCGAGTTGATGGGTCGTCCGCCGTCTAATAATTTCGACTTGGAAATTTAAGTATTCGACTAAAAGTTCCTTCATATTTAAAATACGCGGCGCTTTGTTTACTAAGCATAAATTCGTAATTTTAAAGGACGTTTGTAGTCTTGTTTGCTTGAGTAAATTATTTAAAACAACTTCAGGGACCACATCCCGCCGTAATTCAATGACGACGCGAATCCCTTCTTTATTTGATTCATCACGAATATCCACAATGCCATCTATTTCTTTATTACGAACTAAAATCGCAATTTGTTCAATCGTGGAGGCTTTATTTAATTTATAAGGGAGTTCGGTAATGACAATCCATGTTTTATCACCCTTGGTTTCAAAATGTGATTTTGCCCGGACAATAATACTTCCTTCACCGGTTTCAAAAGCGTCAAGAATTCCTTTGCGGCCTAAAATGGTCGCGCCAGTCGGGAAGTCAGGACCAAACATCGCCTGTTCCATGATTTCACGCGGGGTGACTTCAGGATTTTCGGCAACCATCTTGATTGCATTGATTGTTTCGGTGAGGTTATGAGGGACCATATAGGTCGCCATCCCAACCGCAATCCCGTCACTCCCATTTACAATGAGGTTTGGAAACCGGGATGGTAAGACTTCTGGTTCTTTTTCGCTACCATCATAGTTATCAACAAAATCAACGGTATTAAGATTAATATCACGTACGATTTCGAGCGCTAATTTGCTCATCCGTGCTTCGGTATAACGCATGGCGGCTGCTTCGTCACCATCAATACTGCCAAAGTTACCATGGCCATCAACGAGGGTATAACGCAAGCTAAATGGTTGGGCCATCCGCACGAGGGTTGAATAGATCGCTTGGTCACCATGGGGGTGATATTTACCCATGACGTCCCCAACGATCCGTGCACTTTTTTTATGGGGTTTATCAGGCGTCATGCCCGTTTCGTTCATGCCATAAACAATCCGCCGGTGAACGGGTTTAAAACCGTCACGAACATCCGGAATCGCTCGGCTCACAATGACCGACATGGCGTAGTCTAAGAATGATTTTTTTACTTCTTCAACGACATCAACTGGGTGAATGCCTGAATCAATACCTTCTAATTCGTGCTTATCATCTTCGATGGTGACGTCTTTTTTAATATCTTCTGCCATAATGCCTCCTTAAATGTCGAGATTCTTCACAAAGAGGGCATTTTCATTAATGAAATCTTTGCGAGGTTCTACCTTTTCGCCCATAAGTTCTTCAAATATTGTATCGGCCGCAATCACGTCTTCGATTTGTACCCGGTATAGTTTCCGATGGGCTGGATCCATCGTTGTTTCCCAAAGTTGTTGGGCGTCCATTTCCCCTAACCCTTTATAGCGTTGGAACGGATACCCTGGTCTTAAGTCAAGATCAAGTTTTAATTGCTCAAGTTGTTCATCGTTATAGCAATAGTATTGTTTGCCGCGATATTCCACTTTATATAGGGGTGGTTGGGCAATATAGACGTAGCCATGTTGAATTAATTGACGCATAAAACGATTAAAGAAGGTTAAGAGTAAAACGCGAATATGACTACCATCAACGTCCGCGTCAGTCATTATAATAATTTTATGATATCGAGCTTTACTAATATCGAATTCTTCTGCAATTCCGGCCCCAATTGCTTGAATCATGTTGCCAACTTCAGCATTTTCATAGATTCGTTTTTCTTGGGCTTTTTGCACATTTAAAATTTTTCCGCGTAATGGTAAGATTGCTTGTGTATGACGGTTGCGTCCGTTTTTAGCGGACCCACCCGCGGAGTTTCCTTCAACGATGAAGAGTTCTGCTTCGGCCGGGTTACGACTTGAGCAATCCGCTAATTTACCAGGTAAGGTCGTAAATTCGATACCGTCTTTACGACGAATCCCTTCGCGAGCTAATGTCGCGGCCTTCCGAGCGCGGCTTGAGAGCATAATTTTATCTAAAATTAATTTGGCTTCGGTTGGGTTTTCCATCAAGTATTCATCAAGTTTATCGCCGACCACTTGGGAGACCACACTCCGTACATCGGTATTCCCGAGTTTACCTTTGGTTTGGCCTTCAAATTGTGGGCTTGGGTGTTTGATACTAATGATCGCCGTCATCCCTTCGGCGACGTCTTCATAAATGAATCTATCTTCTTCGGTTTTATGGTATTTATTGTCGCGGGCGTAGTTATTAAAAATACGACCAACGGCCAATCTAAATCCTTGTTCATGGGTCCCACCATCACCGGTTTGGATGTTATTGGCAAATGAGAAAATTGTTTCTTTATATTCGGTTGTGTATTGGATGGCCACTTCCACAAGAATGTGGCTCTTATTCCCGTTTATTTCAACATCACCTTTGCCTTCAATGAAAATGACATCTTCGGTAATTGGGGTTTTAGTTTTGTTAATATGGGTGACATATTCGGCAATACCACCTTCATAATGGAATTCTTCGCGTTTATTAGTTTCGCCTTCACGTAAGTCTTCAATAATAATTTTGATTCCGCGATTTAAATAGGCCATTTGACGAAGACGATTACTAATGGTCTTGTAGTCAAAGGTGACCGATTCGACAAAAATATGCGCGTCTGGTTTAAATTTAACGCGCGTCCCGCGTTTCGTGGTCGTGCCGACCCGTTCGATTTGACCTTCAACGCGACCCCCATTATTAAATGCCAAGAAGTATTCTTGACCTTCTTTATAAACGGTGACTTCAACCCGTTCACTAAGGGCATTCACGACGGAAGCGCCGACGCCGTGTAATCCACCAGCGACTTGATAAGCGCCCTTTCCAAATTTTCCGCCGGCATGTAAGACCGTAAAAATGGTTTCAACCGCAGATTTTCCGGTTTTTGAAACGATGCCAATTGGCATCCCACGACCATTATCGGTAACGGTGACGGACCCATCATTATTTAAAGAAACAATAATGGTGTCACAAAAGCCCGCTAAAGCTTCATCAACCGCATTATCGACAATTTCCCAAACAAGATGGTGGAGTCCGGCAATCCCAGTGGTACCAATATACATCCCTGGCCGTTCGCGGACGGCGACAAGTCCTTCAAGAACTTCGATGTCATCGGCGGTATAAGATTCACGTGCTTTGAGTTCTCTTTTTGCGGACTCTAATTCCTCGTCCACGACATGGACATGTTTTTTCTTTTCTTCACTCATTAACTGATCCTCCTCATTTCTTTCGACTCAGTAATTTCATAAATAGCATGGGCATAATTTTTGTATTCCGTTGCGGTGATAAACACTTGATTACATTTAAGTAGCAACTGGATAAGACGATCTTGATGGTTAGCGTCGAGTTCGCTTAAGACATCATCTAGGATGATAATCGGCTTTTTGATATCATCTTTTTCCATAAAATATGGGGCAAGTGTCAGGGCAATCGCAATGAGTCTTTTTTGTCCTTGCGAAGCGTGCTCTTTAGCATTTTGGCCATTTAAGATCGCAACCAGATCATCACGATGTGGACCTATCGTTGTCGACTCGAGAATGTATTCTTTTTGTCGGACCCGGCTCAAATCTTGGAGACCGTTTTTCAAGATATGTTCAGGGGACCCCATCGATGAATTGTATTGCAATTTAAGTATCAGATATTCATCACTTAGAATGCGTAATATTTCATTGACGTGGCGATTAAGTTCTTTAATAAATTTTGCGCGTTTCTCTACCACAATGGCGGCTTCCTTGAGAAACGGCTCATCGATTAATCGCATCATATCTTCGTCGGCTTTGGTCTTTAAAAGTGCATTTCTTTCTTTTAAAAACTTCTCATAACGAGAAATGGCCGCGAAATAAAGTTCGTCTTGGCGAACAATGTTAGTGTCAATAAATTTACGACGTTTAGCGGGGCTATCATCAAAGAACAAGACGTCTTCTGGACGAAAGGTTGTACAGCTAACATAACGACTCAGGTGACTTAGTTTGGGGAGCACTTTCCCGTTCACTAAGACTTTTTTACTTCGCGGATTGATTTCTACACTTATTTCAACGCGACTTGGGGTGTGAATAATCGCCGTCACAATCGCTTTCGGGCTTCCATGACGGATTAATGCCTTACTTTCATTCGTACGGAAGCTACGGGCGAAGCCGAAGAGATCGATCGCCTCTACCACATTCGTTTTTCCAACCCCATTATGGCCCACAATAACGTTAAGTCCGCTCGTGAAGATGGCATTAAGGGACGGATAATTCCGATAGTTTAAGAGTTCTAAGTTACTAATTAACATCGCCGACAGTTGCCGTTTTCAGTTGATAGACGATGACTTCACCGCCATAGAGTTTACGGCCCCGGCGAACTTCAACGACGCCATCAACGGTTACTTCCCCTTGTTGGATAACGAGCTTAGCGTGACCACCAGAGTCGATCAAATCATATTTTTTAAGCGCTTGTTGTAAAGTGATATATGGTTTTTCTTCACTCATTTTGGCCACCCCTTTAGTCTATAAGACTATTATACCATACATCGAAAAAAGGGAATATAAATATTCCCTTATTTTTATACTTTTGCGGCGATTTTAGCGAGATTTTTTCACTTGCCGAGACTTTGATTGGTTGCCGCCTTTTTTAGCGCCAGCGAGCCCGTAAATGATTAAGTGCGGACTGGTGTGACAATGAGAACGAGCGAATCATCTTCCGCAACCCGAATGCTAAATGGTTTTTGGCCACCGTTAAATCCAATGGTGACATCTTCAGCCTGGGTGGCTTTTACAGCACTTGCGACGAGGGTGTAGTTAAATGAGATTTCTAGTGGCTCGCCAACATATTTACATAGTGGCACTTCTTCTTTGGCCGTTTCGGCACTAAAGGTTGATCGGGCCGAGACCACGACACTTTCAGCGCTTAAGGATAATTTGACGATATTGTCTTTTTCCGCGGCGTAAAGAATCGAGACGCGATCCATGGCTTTCAATAATTCGTTCGCGTTTGCTTGTAAGAAGCTCGCGTATGTTTTTGGGATAATGCTCCGTGTTGGCGGATATTCTCCTGCCACTAAACGACTCACGACCAAGGTATCATCAAACACGAAGTTGATTTTGTTTGCGGAGGCGGTTACTTCGATGGTGTCAATGCTAACCGTTCCTTCAAGTAATTTTGCGATTTCGCCCATGATACGAGCTGGAACATTGGCGACAAAACTGACATTGTCTTTTAAGTCAACCACTTTATTAGCAAGGCGTGCACTATCGGTGGCGACGGCCGTTAAGGTGCCATTGACTGCGTTGAGGTTTAAGGCGGTTAAGATGGGTCGTTGTTCTTTGGTACTTGCGGCAAAGCTCGTTTGTTCAACGAGTTTAATAAAATCTTTCGTGTTAATTTCAAATGAAGTGCCACTTTTACTTAAATCAAGATCAGGATAGTCTTTGGCGTCGATGGCTCCTAAACGATATTCGGTCCGTCCATCACTAATTTGGGCAATGGTGCGATCAATGATTTCAACGCTGATTTCATTGCCTTCCATTTTACGAATCGATTCATTTAAGGTTTTGCTTGAAATTAAGGTTTCTCCGGGCGCGAACATCCGAATTACTTCTAGGTCATTCACCCGCATCGGAATGTGGGTTTTGATTGCCAGTTCATTACTGGAACCAAGAAGGGTTAAGCCTGTTTCATTTAAAGTGAGATAGAGGTTACCGAGTATGGGGATTGGCGATTTTGTCAAAGTGGGTCTTGATGCAACCGCTAAGCCTTTGAGAAACTGTTCACGATTAATTTTGAATTTCATTAATATTTAATTCCTTTCTAATAAATAATCATAATAATAAGGGGTGTGGGAAGTGTGGATAAGTATACTTTCGGCACCTTTTAACTTGGTATATTTTACCATATACCCGGGCGCTTTATTACATAAAACTACTGTAAACGCTCTTTTATTTCATTTATCGCTTGGAGTAAGGCGGGATCGGTTTTCAACTGTTTCTCCACTTTTACGATGGCGTTAATCACAGTACTATGATCTTTACCCCCAAAAGCCTTACCAACCCGGACGAAAGGAAGGTCTAAAATCTCTCGTGTTAAGTACATGGCGATATGCCGCGCAAGGGCCACTTGCCCAGTCCGATTGCGGCCAATAATGAGAGCTGGCGTTAAGTTATAGTAATCGGCGACAACATTAATAATCTTGGTTTCACTTAATTTTGTGACCGCATCTTTGACGTTGATTAAGGACTGAACACTATTCAGGGCGACTTCCATGGTCACGTGCTTGGTTGGGGCGATGCTAATCACATAGAAGAGTAAACGATTAAGGGCACCTTCAAGCTCACGGACGTTATTTGGGAAGTTTTCCGCAAAGAAAGTAATGACGTTTTCATCAAAATCTTCAATCTCTAAATTGTTTAAGGATATTTTCTTGCGTAAAATGTTTTTTCTCGTTTCAAGGTCAGGGGTTGTGATATTAATTTGGAGTCCGGAGTTAAAACGGGTCACAAGTCGGTCTTCAAGTCCTTGAAGTTCACTCGGATGACGATCGCTCGTAAGAACAATTTGTTTTCCCGCGTTCACGAGTAGATTAAAAAGATGGAAGAAGGTTTCACTCGTCATTTGTTTGTTGGCAAGGAATTGAATGTCATCCATTAACAAAACATCGACGGTGCGGAAGAAATCTTTCATCGATTCGCCTTGATTTTCACGTACAAAACGGATAAATTCATCTGTGAATTCATCGGTGGTCACATAAAGGACCTTCAAGTTTGGATTGTTTTGTTTAACATGATTGCCAATCGCATGTAAAAGATGGGTTTTTCCGAGTCCGCTTGAACTAAATAAGAATAAAGGATTATAGAGTTTGCCGGGTGAATTAGCGACAACGATGGCGGCTTGATAGGCTTGTAAGTTGCTATTTTGACCAACCACAAAATTATCAAACGTTAGATTGGGATTCACCTTAGCGTTTTTGAAAAAAGACGACTTTTGTTCGGTAATAATTTCACTCACCCGCGGAATTTCATTTTTTTCAATAAAGTTGATTTGATAATTGGTTTGGGTAATTTCACCAACGGTTTGTTCAATAAGATCACGATAATTCGTATTTAGCATGGTTTTAGCAAGACTCGAATTAGCGATAACAGTAATGACTTCATTATTAATTGAATGAATGTAGGTGTCAGGAAAAAAAGCACTATAAACATGACGATCAGGGAGGCGTTCTTGTAATTTAGCAAGGGTGCGATCCCAGATTTGGGTGATCTCTGATATTGTTCGACTCATAAACTATATGCCTCCGCATTGATATAGATAATTTATCATAATTGGGAATAAAAAAAAGCAATATTGGGGATTGATTAATTTGTCCACATTTAAGCCCCTTTAAAATAGCGAATATATGTAGTTATCCACCAAATCCACAAAATGCAACTGTGGATAACTGCGTGGAAAACCTTTTCCTTGTGGACAATGTGGATATATTTTGGAGTTATCCACATTGATATACAATTATCAACACTTATTTCATCTCATGTAATCAATATTATATTTGTTACTCCCATGATATTTATGACTTTCCACATTATTGTGTGTTTTTTGGTATTTACACTAAGCAAAACGGGCAATAAGGCGTCAAAGAGGGACAAAAACATCGATTTATAAATATGGCAAAATGAACTAAAAAACCCCTTATAATAAATAAAAATAGTCATTGGTTGACTTTTACTATGTAAACCACTAAAATTAATCGCGAACAACTTTAAGTTGGGATTGAAGGAGAGTATTATGAAACGTACATTACAACCAAGTAAAATTAAAAGAGCCCGTGTTCACGGCTTTCGCGAAAGAATGTCCACCCCAAGTGGCCGCAATGTTTTACGTAGTCGTCGTGCCAAAGGCCGCGCGTCTTTAACGGTCTAACTTTAACGAAGTCTATTGAGGCTCAGGAGTGAAAAGGGAACACCGATTATTAAAAAATGAGCAATTCCAAACGATCTATCGTAAAGGCAAGCTCATCCGTACCCCCCTTTGTTATGGCTATTACCTCCGCAATGACCTCAATATTTTACGGGTCGGCTTTGCTGTTAGTAAAAAAGTAGGCAATGCGGTCGTTCGTAATAAGATTAAACGCCAGTTAAGGGCAATTGTTAGACCATATGTGGAAACGCATGTCGGGGATTTCGTTTTTGTTGCAAAGAAAGATTTACTTAATTATTCATTTGCGGATCTAACGAAGGCAGTTGCATCGATATTCGATAAAAACGGAGAAAATAATGAATAAGAATAAAAAAAGAATATTAAAGTTCGGGGCGCTAGCCGCCGGGCTTTTTGTCCTATCCGCCTGTACGGCGAGCTTTTGCTCACCAACCGATATCGGGCACATGCTTTACATGCAAGACAATGGTGTTCGTCAAGAAGTTGTGGATGAAGAAATTGTACAATCATTCTCCCCGACGCTTCAAGAAATCATTACCGGTGCGGAAGGCCAAGGTTTTGCGGTGCCAAGTCTCACCTATTACGAAAAATTAGATGAAAAAGTGCTTAATTTCGCACTTGAAAAATTTGATGCTGAAAAAGGCGACTTAACCGGAGATGCCTTAAGTCAAGCAGCTCTTAAAAAATATGGCTATCTTAAGTTCATGGGAGATAAGGATTCCTTAGTCCCAACCACAGGGATTGTCTTGTGGGGTAACTGGACTTTATGGAACAACGAAATCGCCCAAGAAATTGGCATTGAAAATGTGCCTGACCGTGACTTTGGTAATTATTATAAGACTCAAATTTATAACAAGATCAAAGCGAACCGTGCTTGTATTGCCCTATATGATGGCGAATACGGACCGGATGAACATAAAGTTCCCGTCCAAGGTAAGACTTGGAAGGATGCCTTTAATAAAGGATTAATCGAAGGGCTCTTCGTTTATCCAATTGCCGCCTTTATTGAAATCTTAACCAAAGCCTTTGGGGCTGGCGGTTGGGGTCAAATCTGGGCGATTCTTATTACTACCGTTACCGTTCGGGGACTCTTAATCTTAGCGACCCTCAAACAAACGATTGGTGCACAAAAAATGCAAGCCCTCCAACCCGAACTTGCAAAAATTCAACAAAAATATCCAAATTCTGACAAAAATCAATATGAAAAACAAGCCATGGCGCAAGCGCAAATGGCCCTTTACAAAAAGCATGGGGTTAATCCACTTGGTTCGATTCTTGTGATGCTGCTTCAATTCCCAATCTTTATTGCCGTTTGGGGAGCGATGACAGGATCCGCAAGTCTTGCAAGTGACGCTGTGCTTGGTCTTAACTTAAACGCTGAGCTTGGCCGCTCCATGATTAGTGGATGGTTCTCAAGTGGTTGGTGGACAGCATGGGTTTTATTCTTAATCATGACCGCCGCCCAATTTGTCAGCACGAAACTCTCCACTTGGTTAAATAAGAGCAAACAAAAAGATGTGATTAAAACGACCGCTAATCCGGCCGCTGATAAACAAGCAAAACAATCAAAAATGATGATGAATATCATGTTTATTATGATTATCTTTATGTCATTTACCTTACCGGCCGCGATGGGTGTTTACTGGTTTGTGGGTGCGTTAATTAGTATTACCCAAACCGTAATCGTTCATTACACGATGAAAGGAAAAAAATAAGATGCGTATTTTTGAAGCAAAAAATCTTGATGAAGTCTTAAAGATTGCCAGCGAAGATCTTGAAGTGGCAGTGGATGAAGTGATTTATGAAATCCTTGAAGAAAAGAAGGGTTTATTTAAATCCTCAATTAAAATCAGTGTTTATGAAACGGCTGACTATGTTGATTACGCCGTTAAATATCTTAAAACAGTCGTTGAAGCCTTAGGTTTCACCCCTGAATTCTCAACCGAACTTGATGGTGATGTCATCAAAATTGAAATGAGCACCAACCATAACTCCATTCTCATTGGTAAAAACGGTAAAACCTTACTGGCGCTAAATGAAATCGTCTCCGTTGCTATGACCGCGAAGTTTAAGAAACGGATTCGTGTCTTACTTGATATTAATGATTATAAAAACGAACGCTATCGTAAAGTCATTAGCATCGCTAAAAGAGTGGCCGGCGAAGTTGCTAAAACAAAGCAAGATGCCACCCTTGAACCGATGCCAAGTGATGAACGACGCGCGATTCATAATGCGCTGAGTGAATACCGCAACGTCACGACGGAATCAATTGGTACCGGCCGCGAACGGCAAATTGTGATTCGTTTCCGCAAAGTCAATAAAGCTGAATAAAACCCATAAATTAAAGACCACCTATAAGGTGGTTTTTTCTTATTTTTACGCGCTTTATGTTAGAATTAAGGTATGTTAGATACCATTGTTTCTTTAGCAACTCCACCGATGATGGGGGCCCTTGCCGTCATTCGTCTCTCTGGTCCCGAAGCTTTTGCGATTGTCACCAAAAGTTTTACGAAAGACCTCACCAAATTAACAGAAAAAGCCATTGTTTACGGCAAATTATTAGATAACGAAGATCTTGTCGATGAGGTTGTCGCTTTTTGTTTTGTGGCGCCGCATTCATTTACGGGAGAAGATGTGGTCGAAATTAGTTGCCACGGGAGTATGTTAATTGCCAATGAAATTATTACCTTAATGATTAGAAATGGGGCACGTCTTGCGGTTCGCGGAGAATTTAGCAATCGTGCCTATTTGAACGGTAAGGTTGACTTAGTCCAAGCCGAAGCCATCAATGATATGATTACGGCCACGACACAAGAAGCCAAAAAATTATCACTTTTATCACTTATTGGGGAAACGAGTAAAATCGTTTATCCAATTCGCGAACGTTTATCCGATATTTTAAGCCTTATTGAAGTGAATATTGATTATCCCGAATATCAAGATATTGAACAAGCGAGTTATGAGTTAGTCATTCGTGAAGTCACGGACATTAATCAAGAAATCGGACGCCTCATTAATGAAGGCCGCCAAGGGCAAATCATTAAAGAGGGGATCAAAGTGGCCCTTGTTGGTGCACCGAATGTCGGGAAATCGTCCTTACTCAATGCCCTTCTTAAAGAAGATAAAGCGATTGTTACCGATATTGCTGGTACCACTCGTGATGTGGTGGAAGGTGAGATTACCCTTCGCGGTTTAAAACTTTTGCTGCTTGATACCGCTGGGATTCGTGAAAGTAGTGATCTGATTGAAAATATTGGGATTAAAAAATCAAAACAATCAATTGAAGCCGCTGATCTTGTGATTCATGTGATGGATGCCTTAAACGCCCATGAAGATGATGGCTTTAAAGCACTCATTAAAAATAAAAAAGTCATTACGGTTTTTAATAAAGGAGACAAGGTCAAAACCAAAGATCCTAATAAACTCTATATTTCCGCTCTTGAAAATGATTTAACCGCCCTTGAAAACGCCATTGAACTTGCGGTTGGGGTCGATAAAGAAAGCTACTTACGGCCGAGCCTCAATAATGCTCGTCAACTCGCACTCTTAAAAAAAGCCCATGATCAACTTGCCACAGCCAAACAAGAAGCCATCGATGAAATTAGTATCGATTTAGTGAGTGTTTCGCTCGCCCAAGCTTTCTTTACGATTAAAGAAATATTGGGAGAAAATATTGATAATGATTTGAGTAAAGAAATTTTCTCGCGCTTCTGTGTAGGAAAGTAATATGTTTATTGATACCCATTGCCATTTAAATGACGAACGCTTTAAAGACGATATAGAGGGTTATATTAAACGTGCCCAAAATGAAGGGGTCAATCAATTACTGGTCATTGGTTGGGATGTTATCTCAAGTCAAGTCGCGATTCATTTAGCGGAGACTTTCCCAAATGTCTATGCCGTTGTCGGCGTCCACCCCGTTGATGCGGTTAAAACGAATTTAGATGATTTAATAGAAATTGAAAAGATGCTTTCGCATCCAAAGGTCGTAGCCCTTGGTGAAATTGGTCTTGATTACTATTGGATCAAAGATGCAGCTGAACGGGAAAGAGAGCATACGTTTTTTATCGAACAAATAAACATCGCAAATAAACATCAAAAACCGATCGTCATTCATATGCGTGACGCGACTGAGGACACCTATCAAGTGTTACTGAATCATAAACCCATCATGGGTGGGGTTCTTCATTCGTTTAGTAGTTCATCGGAAATGGCTTTAAAGTTTGTAAAACTCGGCATGCATATTGGTCTTGGTGGTCCCGTTACTTACTTAAACGCTAAAGAACCAAAAGAAGTCGCAAAAGTTGTCCCTACTGATCGTCTTCTTTTAGAGACAGATGCCCCCTACCTATCACCCCATCCTTTTCGAGGAAAAACGAATGAAAGTGCGCGTGTTCCTCTCATTGGACAAGTGATTGCTGATCTTCGCGGTGTTAGTCTCGATGTCTTGGCTGATCAAACCACCAGTAACGCTAAACGGTTATTCAAATTATGAGTGACAGATTGCTTAACACCATCTTTGTTGTGGAAGGTCATCATGACGCGGAAAAATTAAAGAAAGCTGGCGCTTCTTATGTTGTTATTACCGAAGGAACAAAAGTTCCACGTGAAACAATGAATCATTTAAAAGCGTTAGAAATAAATCATACCATCGCCATTTTAACTGACCCTGATAAACCAGGACGTTATATCGAAGAGAAGTTAATGAACTTTTTAAGCCAACCAATCATGCTGAGGATTCCAAAGAAAGAAACGATTGCGAAAAACCGAGTCGGAGTCGAAAACGCCAAGGTCACTGTTCTTCATGATCTTATCGCCCCTTATCTCACTTCGGCTTTTGTTACCACTTCCGATATAACTTATCAAGATCTTCTCTTATTAGGACTGATGGGTGAGGGGTCTTCGAATAAGAAGAAAAAACTCTATTCAAAATTACCACTGATTCAGATGCCGCTGAAGGGCATACTAACCCAACTCCACTTACTAAATATTTCACTTAAAGAACTAAAAGAGATCTTCCATGAATAAAGAAAAAGTAATGTCGATTCTTCAAAACTTAAAACTTGCGCCACAAAAGTCCAAGGGCCAAAACTTTCTAATTGATACCGATGTGAGTCGGGTTATTGTTGATCTTCTGAATGCCCAAGGCGAAACGGTGCTTGAGATTGGACCAGGACTTGGTTCATTAACCCAGTATCTCCTGATGAAGACACCCCATTTTATTGCACTCGATATTGACCGCGGGTTTATTCGTTATCTAAAAGAAACCTATCCAAACCTTGACGTTATTGAAAAAGATTTCTTAAAATATAATGTTCCACGTGAAACAACAACCGTGATTAGTAATATTCCATATTACATCACCACAAAAATCATTGAAAAAGTAATAACGGATACCCCAAATCTCAAAACATTTGTCTTTATGACCCAAAAAGATGTAAAAGTGCGCCTTTTTGCTAAACCACATTCTAAAGACTATGGTCCCCTTGCGATTGTTTTAGCGGTGACAGGTTCACTTGAAGAAAAAATGACGGTGACTGCAGATAAGTTTTATCCCGCCCCCAATGTGGATTCCGCTGTTTTCCGCTTTAAGCGAAAACCCGTCAATTTTGACATAAAGGCTTTTTATGATTTCGTAAAATTTTCTTTTTTGAATCGTCGTAAAGTGTTGCGGAATAATTTAAAACCCCGTTATCAAGATGACGTGATCCTTAAAGCATTTGAAACACTTGGGATTAGTCTTGATACACGGGTCGAAGCGCTTGGACCGGATGTTATTGTTAGTCTTTTTATCAGCTTAGCGGCTAACCAAGAAGCAAACACCTAAGGCCCTCTCTTTTTTGGTATTATTTAAGTATGATTGTTACATCAAATGCGCGGCTTGTCATAAGCACAAAAATAAAAATTAACCCACTGACAGGGGCGCTCGACTTAACGAGTGTCATTTTGCCAATATGCTTTCAAGATACCATTGTGGTTGAACAATTTGGAACGGCATTTATGGATATCGTTCATTACGCTAGCCCCTCGATTCATATAAGTGAGAAACCGATTGTTGATATTGCTTTAAAAACAATGCGTGACCACTATCGCTATTCAAAAACATATGGTGTAAAAATCTATAAAAACATCCCAACTGGTCATGGTCTTGGGAGTGGTGCTAGTAATGCCATGGCAGTGATTAAAGCGGTGGCCCGTTTCGAAAAAATAAAGATTGATGATGAAAATCTCTTCATGATTGCAAAAAAAATTGGGGGAGACGCGCCTTTTTTTGCCAAAAACGTACCGTCCCTTTATGACCACAACAATCAAATTATTCAGCCAATTAAGTTAAAACTTAATCCTTACGTATTACTCCTCATTCACCCACAAATTATTGAAAAGAAAGAGATTATTGAAGCATTTACCGATCAAGGTGAAATCACACAAAAAGCAATTGAATCCGTCGTTAATGTTGCAGAAGGCACTTCATTAGAAGATTTAGGAAAAGAAGTCTTCAATGACTTAGCGGCGATCGTGATTAAAAAGATCCCTGAATTGCAAGAAGTATTAACTGATTTAAAACGTATGAAAGTAGAAGTTTCCGGCATTGCAGGTGCGGGATCGACAATTTTTGCATTAAGCCATGACCGAAACTTGCTAAAATATATAGCAGATAAATATCGCAAACAGCGTTATCAAGTCGTCTTTACCAAAATATGTAAATAGGAGAACATAAACACTATGAAATTAAATGCAATTATCCTTGCCGCTGGCAAAGGAACCAGGATGAAGTCCTTAAACAATGAAATCTCTAAAGTTGGTTACGAAGTATTAGGAAAACCCCTTATTAAATGGGTTTTAGATGCTGCTAAAAATGAGGTTGATGGCCGGACGGTTGTCATCGTTGGGTTTGGTGGTGATTATACCGCGAAGCTAGTGGAAGGCAAAGCAGAAATTGCCTGGCAACATGAACAAAAAGGAACGGGTCACGCCATTATGCAAACAGCCCCGCTTCTTGAAAAAGAAGCTGGTCATACATTAATCTTAAGTGGCGATGTCCCGCTGATTACTGAACAATCGATTAAAGAAGCACTTGCACAACATAAAGCTGGTCATTTTGATTTAACTGTCATTACCGCAAAACCAACCGATCCCTATGGTTATGGACGGGTCTTACGGGCTGCAAATGGCGAAGTTACCCGGATTGTCGAACAAAAAGATCTCGTTGGCGATGAGGGCGATACAAGCGAAGTGAACGCCGGCATGTATGTAGTTGATAACCAAAAATTATTCGCTGAACTTGTTAATTTAAAACCAAACAACAAACAAGGTGAGCTTTATCTCACGGATATTATTGCCCTATTTAAAGCAAAAGGTTATAAAGTGGGCGCGTATGTCTTAGGTAATCCAGATGAAATGCTTGGCACCAATGACCGTGTCCAACTCGCTGAAGCAGCCGAACTCCTCAAAAAACGAATCAATCGGATGCACATGTTAAATGGGGTGACCATTGAAGATCCAAGTCACACGTACATTGGTCCGGATGTTACAATCGGCCAAGATACCATTATTGCGCCGGGGACCACAATCTTAGGTACATCCGTGATTGGCGTTGATACCAAAATCGGACCGAATGTTTATTTAAAGAATATGAAAATTGGTGACCATAGTTCGGTTATCTTAGCCCATTTAGTGGATAGTGAAATCGGCAGTGATGTCAAAATCGGCCCATTCGCCCGGATGCGTGAACATTCTTTAGTAAAAGACCATTCACGAGTTGGGAACTTTGTTGAACTCAAGAAAAGTATTTTTCATGAAGGTGTTAAAGCCGGCCATCTCGCTTATTTAGGGGACGCCGAACTTGGTGAAAAAACAAATGTTGGTGCGGGTACGATTACCGCCAACTATGACGGAGTTAATAAATCAAAAACTGTCACTGGAAAGAGCGTTTTCCTTGGTTCGAATTCCACCCTCGTCGCCCCACTTGTGATTGAAGAAGGAAGCTATATCGCCGCTGGTTCGGTGATTAATAAGGATGTCCCTAAAGACTCACTCGGCATTGCCCGAAGCCGCCAAGAAACAAAACTGGGTTATGCCAATAAGATTCGTGAAAAGATTAAAAAGAAGTAGATATTGCACGACTAAATCTCTAAAGGCGCACAAAATGCGCCTTTTTTGTATAAGAAAAACCCTTACCGAAGTAAGGGTTTAAGTGAATCAATAAGATGACTTACTTTGCTTTTTTCTTTAAGTTTGCGTGGGCAGCGGCTAAACGTGCAACTGGAATCCGGAATGGGGAGCAGCTAACGTAGTCAAGGCCAACACTATCAAAGAATTCAACAGAGACTGGGTCGCCACCATGTTCGCCACAAATACCTAAGTGTAAGTCTTTGTTTCCTTTACGGCCGCGTTCGACCGCAAGTTTCACTAATTGACCGACACCAGCTTGGTCGATGGTTTGGAATGGATCTTGTTCAAAGATACGGGCTTCGAAGTAATCAGGAATGAACTTTGTCGCGTCATCACGGCTAAAGCCATATGTCATTTGCGTTAAGTCATTCGTACCGAAACTGAAGAACTCAGCTTCTTTGGCAATTTCTTCGGCCAGTAAGGCGGCACGTGGGATCTCAATCATTGTTCCAACGTGGTAGTGGAGTTTTTGACCGCTCTTCGCAATTAATGCTTCCGCGGTTTTGACGACGATGTCTTTGACATATTTTAATTCTTTAACGTCTAAGACAAGTGGGATCATGATTTCTGGGTGAATGTCTTTACCAGTATCTTTTTGAGCACGTAAGGCCGCATTAATAATAGCGGTTGTTTGCATGACAGCGATTTCTGGGTAAGAAACGTCAAGCCGGACACCACGGTGGCCCATCATTGGGTTGAATTCGTGGAGGAGTTCAATCCGTTCTTTAACTTGGGAAACTTCAATTTTGAGTTCTTTTGCTAAAGCAACGATTTGTTCTTCTTCTTGTGGTAAGAATTCGTGTAACGGTGGGTCTAGTAAACGAACGGTGACATTCATGCCAAGCATGACTTTATATAATTGATAGAAGTCATCTTCTTGGAATGGGAGAATTTGTTTTAAAGCTGCTTCACGTTCTTCTTTGGTTTTTGAAAGAATCATCTTACGAACGTAGAAGATCCGTTCGGCATCAAAGAACATGTGTTCGGTACGGCATAAGCCAATGCCTTCAGCACCAAAGTCAAGCCCTTGTTTGGCATCTCTTGGGGTGTCGGCGTTGACGCGAACTTTTAAGCGACGGTGTTTGTCAGCGAGGTCCATAATCCGTTTGAAGTAGCCAGTTAAGACTGGTTCAACAAGTGGTAATTTTCCTTCGTAGACTTTACCAGTAGTACCATCAATACTGATGATATCATTGACGCCATACACTTTATCACCAATTTTCATGGTGTGGGCGTGTTCATCAATGATAATGTCGTGGGCACCGACGATACAGGTTTTACCCATACCACGAGCAACGACGGCAGCGTGACTGGTCATCCCACCACGGGCGGTTAAGATACCTTCTGAGGCAACCATCCCAACGATATCTTCAGGTGAAGTTTCGCTACGGACTAAGATGACTTTTTCGCCAGCTTCTTTACGAGCGGCTGCATCTTTAGCATCAAAAGCAATTTTTCCGGTTGCGGCGCCAGGTGAGGCTGGTAAGCCAGTGGCAACAGCCGCTGTTTTTGCTAAGACTTTTTGATCAAATCCAGGGTGGAGTAAACTGTCAAGTAAACCTGGATCAACGCGTAAGACGGCTTCTTCTTCGGTAATTAAACCTTCATCCATTAAGTCACAAGCAATTTTAAGGGCAGCATTGGCTGTTCTTTTGCCGTTTCTTGTTTGTAAGAAGTAAAGTTTGCCTTCTTCAACGGTGAATTCCATATCTTGCATATCACGGTAATGTTTTTCCATTGCGTGAACGGTTTCTTCGAATTGTTTGTAGACGGCTGGCATGTTTTCATCTAACCAAGAGATTGGAAGAGGGGTCCGAATACCGGCAACAACGTCTTCACCTTGGGCGTTTGGTAAATATTCCGCAAAGATGTGTTTTTCACCAGTGGCTGGTGAACGGGAGAAGGCAACGCCTGTTCCGCTTGTTTCGCCTTTGTTACCAAAGACCATCGATTGAACGTTAACGGCAGTACCCCATTCGTATGGAATGTGGTGCATTTTACGATAGACGTTCGCACGTTCGTTGTCCCAGCTACGGAAGACAGCGGTAATCGCTTGGATTAATTGGACGCGTGGATCAACTGGGAAGTCTTCACCAAGCACTTTTTTGTAATGGGCTTTGAATTGACCAACGAGTTCTTTTAAGTGAACAGCTTGCAATTCTGAGTCTAATTTAACACCAGCTTTAACTTTCATGTCTTCAAGCATTTTGTCCATTTCAACTCTTGGTTGGTTACGAACAACGTTGAAATACATTAAGATAAAACGGCGATAGCTATCATAAGCAAAAGTTTCGTTTCCGGTTTCTTTTGTCATGACGGCGGCGACTTCATCATTTAAACCTAAGTTTAAGATTGTATCCATCATGCCAGGCATGGATGCACGTGCACCACTGCGGACACTGACGAGAAGTGGATTTGTTTTTCCACCAAAGGTTTTTCCTGTTTCTTTTTCAAGATTGGAAATCGCCTCATAAATTTCTTCAATAACGTAGTCAGGTAATTTCTTACCTTCAGCGTAATAAAGGTTGCAAGCTTCTGTTGTCACAGTAAAGCCTTCCGGAATCGGAATGCCAACTGAGGTCATTTCAGCAAGACCAGCACCTTTTCCGCCAAGAATATTTTTGCCAAGTTTATGGGCATCTTTATTCTTAAACGAATAGACATATTTCTTTTCTGCCATATTTTTCCTCCTTCTTTCTCTAGCAGTATTTAACATACCATCGATAAATATAATATCATAGATATTAAGGAAAACTAATAATATTCACTCAAAAGGACGATTTTTGGTTATAATTGACCCTCTTTGCATAAGGAATGAAAAGACACCATTTTTCCAATTGACTCAAGATCGTCGCGTGCGGTTCATTATTTGCTACAATAAAAGAGACAAAGGATGATTAAAAATGAATGAAGAAGAAAAATTAGTTCTGGCGGTGGACTTTGGCACGCAATCCTTGCGTGTTTCAATCGTAAATGCTAAAGGGGAAATCAAAGCCATCATCAAGAAAAAATATAATGATGCTTATTTTAGTAATGAACCGGGATTTGCCGAACAAGATGTGAACTATTATTGGCATGAGCTATGTGACGCAACAACAAAGTTAAAAGAGCGTCATCCTGTCTTGCTTGAAGATGTCATGGCGATGAGTGTGACAACCTTCCGGGATAGTCCTGTTTTCCTTGATGAAAACTTTGAACAAACGCGGCCCATGATTTTGTGGCTTGATCAACGTCAAGCTGCGCTTCAGAAAAAATTAAGTTTATTCAAACGACTAGCGTTTAAAATTGTCGGGATGACGGAAACGGTCCTTTTAAATATGAAGCGTACGCCAGCCATTTGGGTCCAAGAAAATGAAAAAGAAGTATGGAAAAAAACAAGATATTATGTCAATTTTTCAACTTTTATCAATTACAAACTCTTGGGGCTTTTAATTGATAGTGTCGCGAATCAAACGGGTCACTTTCCAATCCATTTTAAAAAAGGAAAATGGTACGGTGACAACGCCCTTAAAAATATTTTCCAAATACCAAATACCATGCTTGCAACGATTGTCCCGCAAGGATCAGTGATGGGTACAATATCCGAAGAAGTGAGTAAAAAAACGGGCCTTCCGGTCGGTCTTAAGATCATTGCTGCTGGCACCGATAAAGGCAGTGAAGCTCTGGGAACAGGGGCGTACCATCAAAGCGTTGCCTCAATATCTTACGGGACCGCGTCTTCGATCGCGGTTGCCAATAAAAAATATATTGAACCTGAACTATTCTTGCCTGCTTATAATGCACCGATCTCGGGCCTTTATCACATGGAGGTTCAAATCTATCGTGGGTATTGGACTGTGGGATGGTTTATTAAGCAATTCGGGGCGGACGAAACGCTTGAAGCGCGAATTGAGGCGCTTGCGACCGAAGAAGTCCTCAATAAAAAAATGCTAGAAATCCCACCTGGATCGCAAGGACTTGTCCTTCAACCTTATTGGGGACCAGGACTGAAACGACCTGAAGCACGTGGGGCGATTGTTGGCTTTAGTGATTTCCATACGCGGATTCATATCTATCGTGCCATTATTGAAGGGATTGCCTTTGGGTTAAAAGAAGGTCTCCAATCAATCGAAAGACGGCAACATCATAAAGTGAAAGAAATAAGAATATCTGGCGGCGGTTCGCAAAGCGATGCCATCTGCCAAATTACGGCGGACATTTTTAACATCCCCGTCAAAAGAACGCAAACGTATGAGACCGCAACCATCGGGACGGCGCTTGTGACTTTCTTTTATCTTGGTGTCTTTCGTACGTTAGAGGAAGCAACGGAAAAAATGGTCCACATTGGAAAAACTTTTGGACCGAATACTAAAGACGCCAAAATGTATCAAGAAATCTATAAAGATGTCTATGCAAAACTATATCCAAAACTAAAATCAATTTACAAGAAACTAAGAGATTATAAATAAATTAGAAAAGGCTTCATCAACAAACGAGGGCTTTTTTGTAGCGTTTTGATACTAATCGGTGACATCAACACTATTATCAATACCAAGGAATTGTGCATTGTATAAACTCGCGTAGAAACCATCTTTTGCTAATAATTCATGATGGTTGCCCATTTCGATGATATGACCTTTATTCATCACTAATATCTTTTTCGCATTCCGAATCGTACTGAGCCGGTGGGCAATGATAAAGGTTGTCCGGTTTTGCATAATTTCATCCATTACCGTTTGAATGGCGAATTCAGTGCGGGTATCGACACTGCTGGTTGCTTCATCAAGAATCAATATTTTAGGTTTGGAAATAATCGCTCGGGCAATGGTAATAAGCTGACGTTGACCTTGGGAAATATTCGTGCCATCTTCATTTAAGATAAAGTCATATTCACCCGGTAACGTCGTAATAAAGTGGTGAGCCTTCGCAGCTTTAGCAGCGGCGATAACTTCTTCGTCACTCGCATCACGGTTCCCATAACGGATATTATTCTTAATCGAACCATTAAAGAGCCAGGTGTCTTGTAAGACCATGCCAACACTGCGGCGAAGGGCACTTCGAGAGTAGTCACGAATATCGATGCCATCGAGTGTAATACTTCCGGCACTGATTTCATAAAATCGCATAATCAAATTGACGAGGGTTGTTTTCCCTGCGCCAGTTGGGCCCACAATTGCAATCGTGTCACCTGGTTCCACATGCAGATTCATATTTTTAATGAGTTCTTTGTCTGGGGAGTAACTAAAGTCGACCCCACTAAAGTTAAATTCACCTTGAATATTGTCGTTTGTATTCACAGCGACCGGTGAGTCTTTTTGTTCTTCTTTTTCACCAAGTAACCCAAAGACCCGTTCGGCACCCGCAAGGGTCGTTTGAATGGTATTGGAAATTTGGCCAATATTAAAGAATGGTTGTGAGAAGTTGTTTAAAAAGATCAGGAATGGGGCCAGACTAATAATGTCATTTGTGACCCCAGCGACAATTAAGACCCCGACGAAGCCAAGGTTACTAATAAAACGCATTGACGGGAAAATAAATGAACTCAGCCATTGGGACCAGAAGTTACTACTTGCCATGGAATCATTCGTTTCCTTAAATAAGTCAAATTGTTTCGCTTGTTGATTAAAGAGTTGAACGACTTGAAGCCCGGCAAAGTTTTCTTCGACGATGCCTTCGAGTTTGCCGGTTTTCTTTTGGAGGGTCACAAATTGTTTTTGTGAGTTCTTGGTCACAATAATCGTGACAAGTACTGATAACGGCAACGTGGTTAAGGCCACTAAGGCTAAGCGCCAGTTGACGACAAACATCGCAATTAAAACGCCAATAAACATCGTAATCGAACTCACAATTGTGACGACGACTTGGTTGAGTGATTGAGCAATCGCATCAACATCATTCGTGCCAACGGAAAGCAGTTCGCCATAGGGGTGTTTATCAAAATATGAAAGGGGAAGTGCATCAATTTTGTCCCGCACCTTATTGCGTAAAACATAGGCGTATTTTCCTGATATTTTAATGGCAATGAGTTGGGCAATGGTCGTGAGAATTGCACTCGTTAGAATAAGCCCTAAGATAACCCCAAAATCAATGAACAGTTTGGTCCAGTTAAGGCCTAGCGATGGATTAAGGATATCCACGAAATAATAGCCCGCCCGACTTCCTGTTTCCGCAAATGAACTCATAATGGTTCGTAAGTGGAGGGGGACGAAGATAGCCGCTAAGTTAGAAACGATTAACAATATAAGAATAATGAGTAATTGTAGACGATACGATCTAAATTCACTGAGGAGATTTCTAAAGGCAAGTTTAAAGTTTTTCGGACGTTGTAAGCCCCGGCCGCCTGGGCCACCGTGTGGTCTGGACATTAGTTACCTCCTTCCGTCGCGAGGGTTTTAACCATATCGCGCGATTTTTTTATTTCATCAGCATCCAGTTGTGAGGACACAATTTCTTGATAAACAGGGCAATTCTTAAGTAAGGCACTATGGGTACCTAAACCTACGACCACCCCATCATCGAGGACTAATATTTGGGAAGCATCCATAATCGAACTTACTCGTTGGGCGACCACGAAGATGGTCGCGTCTTTAGCATACGTGCGTAACGCAGTTCGTAAGCGAATATCGGTTCGGAAATCGAGGGCGCTAAAGGAATCATCAAAAACATAGATCTTTGGTTTGCGGACTAGAGCGCGGGCAATCGCTAACCGTTGTTTTTGACCACCACTAAAGTTTTTTCCGCCTTGGGCGACGGGTGCATCCAGTTGTAATTCAAGTTTAGAAACAAAGTCATACGCTTGGGCAACACGCAGGGCCTCCCAAATTTCTTCATCAGTGGCATCATCTTTTCCAAAACGTAAGTTATCACGGATTGTACCGCTAAATAAGACAGCCGTTTGCGGAACAAAGCCAATAATACTTCGCAAGTCATTTGTTTTGAACTGACGGATATCTTGATTATCGACGGTAATGACACCTTTAGAAACATCAAAGAAGCGTGGTAATAAATTGATAATGGAGCTTTTCCCAGAACCAGTTGAGCCGACAATGGCGGTCACGGTACCGGGTTTAGCCGTAAAGTTGATATTTTTAAGGGTTGGATGATCGAGATCACTAAAAGTGAAACTGACATCATTAAACCGCACCTCACTATTTTGAATCACATGGATATCAAGTGGGTTTTCTGGATCTTTAATGGTTGGTTTAATGGCTAAGGTTTGGTTAATCCGTTTCGCACTGGCGGACGCTTGTGGGAACATAATAAAAGTAAAGCTAAGCATGAGGAAAGACATCATGATGTTTTGAACATACATTGAGGCTTCCATTGTTTGGCCAAGGACTTCAGGATTAAAAGCAGTGACGCCTTTAAGCATGTTATTGAGGACCACAAAGCCCACAAAGTAAATTGCAAAGTAAGCGAGGTTAAAGAAGATATTAATGGCTGGTTGGACAATCGCCATCACGTTGTTCACCTTAATGATGATATCCGTCATATCTTTATTGGCTTTCTTAAAGAAACGTTTTTCACGTTCTTCTTGGTTAAAAGCACGGATAACACGGACGCCGGTTAGTCCTTCACGTAAAAGCAAGGTCACGTAATCTAAACGTTGTTGAATTTGCACGAATAATGGGGACGCAATAATAAACGTGACGACCATGATAAGTAAAATAATGGGTAAAGCGATTAAGACAATATAGAAGTAAACCGGATCCATCCGTAATAATTTGACGGAACCAATAATCAAGAAGATTGGGGACATCACAAAGACACGGTTAATCATAAAGGCAAAGTTTTGAATCACCCGTGTATCATTGGTAATACGCGTTAATAAGCTTGCAGTGCCAAATTCATTGAGGTCACTTAAGGAATATTTTTCAACATTCACAAACGTTGCTTTACGCACCTCTTTACCAAGAATCGCCACAAAGCGCGAATTTAAAAGACCTTGGGCAGCAGCTAGAAGAAAGATGATCGCGGATAATCCCACCATGAGACCTCCGACCTTCAACATCTCATTGGTTTGGGTCATGGTTAAGCCGTCTGGTCCAGCCGCATTCACGATATTTTGGATATTCGTAATATAAGCTGGTAGTTCAAGTTGAAGTAATGTTTGACCCGCGACGAGTAAAACAATCACTAATAATTGCCACCAGTTTTTGATGACTAATTTGTATATTTTAAACATTAATGCACTCCTTTCAAGTAAGGCAAATAGACATCAGATGCCTTGAATGTGTTTTTTTCTTCAGGAACGCTGAGAATTTGTGAACTCACAATCCCACGGAAATTGGTCTGTAAGCCACGAATGATTTCTTCAGCAGTCAAAATACTAATAATCCGCCCATTTTTTTGTCCTTTGCGGACGATATTTAAGAGCATCGACATCCATTGTTCTTGGACTGCCGCCACCGCAGGATTAAGCGGAGTCGCATCATGGCGATAGGCGATCAAATTGACATAATAAAAAGTCATAGGTTGCTTTTTAAGGGCTTCAACTAATGATGAAACAATGCCGACGAAGATTAATTCAGCGGGGACATTTAATGCAACGACGCGATTAATCACCGTCAGAAAGTGATTTGAAACACGATTAACGCCTTCATCATAAAGGACATTGACATTACGGAAGTAGTGATAAACAAGACTATGACCGCAACCAGCTTCACGAGCTACCGCGGCAATCGTCATTTCTGTAAAAGGAACACGTGCAAAAAGACGGATGCCAGCATCTAAAATATCATCCTTCTTCGTGCGTTTTTTTTCTATTTCTTTAAACATATCTACTTTTCCTACCCTAGTTCCTAGTATCAAATTATAGCAAATTAGGGTCTATAAAGATATGAATTAATCTTTGATTAATAACTTCACTTCATTTTTAGTGAGTTTACGGTATTCGCCAATTTTAAGATCAAAAACGTCTAACGGTCCAAATCGTTCACGGTGTAAAGAAATTACCTTGAGCCCAAAGGCGGCAAACATCCGTTTAATTTGATGATATTTTCCTTCAATAACACTGACACGTGCAGTGTTGTCATCGATAATTTCAAGGGTAGCGGGTAACGTTACAAACTCATCGTTAATCGTGAAACCGACTGCAAAAGGAGCGATAAGATCGGCGGTCACTTTGCCATCAAGGGTCGCCATGTAAACTTTTGGTACTTCACTTTTTGGACTAATCAGTTGGTGCGTTAATTTACCATCATTAGTTAGCATAAGCGCACCCGTTGTGTCCTTGTCTAAACGTCCAACGGTATGAAGTTTGTTAGTGATAAATTCGGGGGCATAGTCAATTATAGTCGGATGAAGATTGTCTTCATTCGCACAGACATAACCCATTGGTTTGTTAATCAGATAGTACTGATATTCTTCGTACTCAAGAACTTGATCACCAAATGTGACGATGTCAACCGCTGTTTGCACTTGAAAGCCATCGGTTTTTATAACCGTGCCATTGATCATGATTCGACCATTTCGAATCAGTTTCTTTACTTCAGTTCGGGTGTGGCCTAAGGTTTTAGCTAAAAAGCGATCTAATCTCATGACGGTTTATTTAGTTTTTTGATGCCGTCTATTTTTCCACCAGGTGACGACTTTTTCTTCATTGTAATTTGCGACATAAGTAAAGGCTAAAGCGGTCACCAATGCCCATAAAATACCGGCGATAACGTCGGTTGGATAATGGAAACCAAGATAAAGCCGAGAAAACGCCATTAAGGCGCTAAAGATAAGGGCAGAAGCCGTTGCTTTTTTATGATAAATTGAGACTATAAAACCCCATATAAAGGCACTTAAAGTGTGGCCAGAAACAAAGGCATAAGAAGAAGGCACCAGAAAATCATTAAAGGCGCTCTGAGGACGAAAGACATTGAGCACATAATTATTTAGCCATAAGGCATCTGCGCTGAGCGTGGGATGTAAAAAGGGACGCGGTCTTGCCACAATGTATTTAAACGCATAGTTATTAAACCCAGCGATTAGGATAAGCGCAATGATGCTAACTATGCCGGTTTTTCTTGTTTTTTTGAAAAAAAGCATAATAAACGACATCAAAAAGAAGATGGCAGCGCCTTCACCGGCAACGGTAATCACTTTCATGATTTCCGAGATAAAAGGAGACTGTAAATTTTCAATAATCCAACGTAAAAAACTATATTCCCAAAGCATCATGGTTTTCTTCCGCCTTTTTGATTACTTTATCTTTCTCATGAGGGAGAGCGGCTTGCTCTTTTTTGTTCACGAGTCCAAATAATACATAAGCGATTGCGGTCCCAATAAGGAGTGAGGCAGCACAAAGAAGAAGGGTTGGCATATCAAAGCCATTAAGGGTTGCGTATTCCGGTTTAATTTTGCCATTAAAGTATGCAATCGTGATTGAACCGATAATAAATCCCAAGATCGTAAAGTTTGTTTTAACACGGTTTTTGGCAAAGAAATATTTGTAGACCTTAGCAATCACGATTAGGCCAAGGAGTGATCCGATGACAAAAGCAAAGCCAGCGCCTAAATCGTAACCAACATTTACAAAGTCAAATTTAACAATCCGGAACATAAAATCAATGAGTTCTTCGTAATACCCAAAAGCAATCAGAATAAAGGTTCCCGAGATACCTGGCGAGACATGACCGCCCATCGATAAAAAAGCGACAAAGAAGAACAGGATAATTTGGAGAATATCAATGTTAACGAGATCGGCGTGTAAGGTGGAGAACCACGTAAAAGCACCGAGACTAAAAACAAAGATAAAACCGATTAAAGTGAGGAGTAAGTTTTTCCAGTTAAAATTTCCCTTCAAGGTTTGATTAAAAGTCCGAAGACCGCCTATGGTTAGTCCTGCAAAAAAGGAAACAGTGATAAAGGGATAATGTTCTAATAACAACTTGATTGGATAGAAGAGAGCACCCATACTAACGATGCCACCAAGTCCCATCGGGACAAGTAGTTTTAATGCTGTTTTCGGGTCTTTTTTAAAATCCGAAACAGCATTGATTAAATCGTCATAGACGCCAATTAAGACAGCCATGGTGCCACCACCGATCGCAGTGATGAGGGCAAATCCTAAGAGGAGGCCTTGTATAAATCTTTTTATATAGTTATTCATAACTCAAATAATACCATAAATTAATGATATAATTTATTGATTAAATTATGAAAGTATTTGTTGGTTTAGGGAATCCTGGTGCAAAGTATATCAACACGCGACACAACGCTGGTTTTTTAGCGCTTGACGCTTTTGCGCTACTTGCCAAGGTTGAAATCGATAAGAGTGACTTTAAGTCTTTATACACAAGTTTTGTCTACGAAGGCGAACGCATTATTCTTGTGAAACCACAAACATTTATGAATTTATCAGGGCAAGCGGTTGTTCAAGTTATGAATTTTTACAAAGTAAATATTGAAGATCTCGTTGTTATTTATGATGATATGGATTTATCCCCCGGCAATATTCGGCTTAAAGAAGAAGGTTCTTCTGGCGGTCAAAATGGGATGCAAAATATTATTGATCTTCTTGGTAGTCAAAACTTTAAGCGCATTCGAATTGGCATTGGAAAACCACTTTACAATGGGATTGATCATGTCCTTCAAGTTCCAACTGGCGAGGAAGGAACCTTGTTTTTAGAAGGGGTTACCAAAGCGAGTTTAGCGCTTCGTGATTTACTAAGCCACGACTTTAATACCGTCATGAAAAAATATAACAAGAAGGAGAAAGTTTTAAAATCGAGTGATTAAGATTTTCAATGACATTTTTAAACCGCATACACCCCCCTTCTTTGCAAAAGACAAGGTTTTTTTGACGTCGGAAATCGTAGGAACCGCCCTCCTTGTCTCGGAAGCGTTCATGAAAGCGCCTGAGAACTATGTCATTATTACGAATAATCTTTATAATGCCCAAAAACTGATCTCGACGCTGCAAACGTTTGTCAATCCCGATGATATTCTTTTTTATCCAAATGATGATCTTTTATTCACGGAAATCCTAACTGCGACCAAACAACTTGAAGCGCAACGGATCTTCACCTTATATAAAGCCCTTGAAGGCCGAAAGAAATACATTTATGTTGCCAATCTCTCAGCAGCGCTTAAACCAACACTCTTACCAAGTTATTTTTCAAACTTCATCAAACATTTAAAAGTCGGTGATACCTTAACGATTAATCGGTTTATCACCCATCTTGTCGAAATGGGGTACCAAAATGTTGCAAATGTTGAACAAACGATGCAATTTGCGACCCGTGGTGATATTGTTGACTTTTTTAGTGCGAACGAAGATTATCCGGTACGGGTTGAATTCTTTGATGATGTCATTGACTCTATTCGTCGTTTTAATGTAAGTACCCAAGTGTCGATTGCACAACTTGATAAGATAACGATTCTTCCTGCCACCGAAAGCGTTCTCCGTAAGGAAGAAAAAGTAGAACTACTTTCACAAATTAATCGCTTCTTTGATGAAAGTCTAAAGGGCTATGATGAAAATGAAAAAGAACTCTTTCGACTTGGGTTAGATCATCAAGTCGCTACTTATTTAGACGGGGACGAAAGCGCCCTCAGCAAATATTTATTGCTCCATCCGCATTTTCGACATGACTTTTTAAGTTATATCAAAGATCCTAAAGTTGTGTTTGCCAATGAACCGCAACTCCATGCTTCCTATGAGCTGATTACGTCACAAGCTGAGCACTTCGTCCACGACAGTGTTCGTAAACATCACTTACTGCCCGATCTAAAACTCTATCAAGATTACGATCGTCTTTTGCTTTATTCAAATTTCATGACCAAAGAATTTAGTGAAGATGGTAAAGAAACAGAGTTAAGGATTAGTCCAATTCCAAGTATTCGGTCAAAAGATGATTTCATTTACGAAGTAAAGAAGATGGCAGAAGACGGTTATGAAATCTACTTTTCAATTAATAATAATACCCAGTTAGAACAAGTGAAAACACTTTTAGAAAGTGCTGAACTAACCTATAAACTAGAAGAAGAAAATTGCGCTTGTAACATCGTGATTACCTACGCGTATTTCCCACACGGATTTGCGTTAAATGCCTACAAAAAGGCAATCTTTACAAGTAAAGAACTCTTTAATATTACCCGCAATGAGATGCGCTATAATGCGCGATTTAAGGCCGGGAGTGTCATTCGTAGTTATGAACAATTAACGCCTGGCGATTATGTGGTTCATGAGTACCACGGGATTGGGCAATATATCGCCATTGAAAGTTTCTTGTCTTTTGGCGTGTTAAAAGATTATATCAAAATTAAGTATGCCGGTAATGAAGAGTTATCGATTCCACTTGAACAAATTCATCTGATTAGAAAATATAGCGGACGCGAAGGAGTCGCCCCTAAACTTCACAAAATTGGTGGTCAAGAATGGACAAAAACGAAAGCAAGAATCAACGAGAAGATTAATGATATTGCGGACGCCTTAATTGAAGTCCAAGCCGCGCGAATGAAAACCGAAGGTTACGCTTTTGCAACAGATGATGAATTCCAAAAAGAGTTTGAACTTGGCTTTCCTTATGAGCTGACTGAAGATCAAGAAATTGCTTTACGGGAAATAAAAGCAGATATGGAACAGCCTATTATTATGGATCGTTTACTTTCTGGTGATGTCGGTTTTGGCAAAACAGAAATTGCGCTGCGTGCTGCCTTTAAAGCCATTAGCAGTGGTAAACAGGTTCTCTTTTTGTGCCCAACTACTTTATTGGCCCGTCAACACTTTGAAGTTTCGAAAGAACGGTTTGCGAATTTTGGCGTCAAAGTGGCGATGATATCTCGTCTTGTTTCCCAACGGGAGAAGACGGACATAATAAACCGTTATCAAAATGGAGAGATCCATCTCCTTATTGGAACGCATGCCCTTTTCAGTATTGATTTTGAATTATCAAATGTCGGTTTACTCATCGTCGATGAAGAACAACGGTTCGGAGTTGAACAAAAAGAGATTATTAAGAAGATGAAAGCACGAGTGGATGTTTTAACGCTCAGCGCCACCCCAATCCCGCGCACCTTACAGATGTCACTTCTAGGTATCCGTGGTCTTAGTCAAATTAATACCGCACCTCAAGAGCGGATGCCCATCCAAACCTATGTCATTAAACGCGATGAATATGTCATCAAGGAATTAATTGAGCGGGAAATTAGTCGGAGTGGCCAAGTCTTTTATTTATATAACCGTATTGCATCAATTTATCAAGTTGCTAATCGTATTACGAAGTTGGTCTCGGGCGCTAAAGTGGGTGTGATTCATGGCCAAATGGATCGGAATGAAGTCGAAGATGTCATGAATGAGTTTTACAACAATGAACTCAATGTTTTGGTTGCGACATCTATTATCGAAAATGGCATTGATGTCCCCAATGCGAACGTAATTATTGTCGAAAACGCCGATCAATTTGGACTCTCACAGCTTTATCAAATAAAAGGACGAGTGGGTCGTGGTAATCGCATTGCGTATGCTTATCTTTTATATCAACCGCAAAAAATAATGAATGATGACGCGAAAAAAAGGCTCCAAGCAATCCAAGAATTTACGGATCTTGGGAGTGGGTATAAAATTGCACAACGCGACCTCATGATTCGCGGGGCAGGCGACATTCTTGGTTCGGAACAATCAGGTTTTATTGATAGTGTTGGGATTGATATGTATTTAAAAATGCTTCAAGATACGATTAATGAGAAAAAATATAATCTTAGTAGCGAACCAGTTGAAAGAAGCATCAACATCAGCGGACTTGAAGCTTATATTCCCGATCAATTCGCCAGTAAAACAGATAAATTCGACTTGTATCTAGAAATCAAACAAAGTAAAAAATTAACTTCCTTAAAAGAAGTGGAGCAAAAGGTAACCGACATGTACGGGAAACTACCAAAACCACTCCAAATTTTGTTTCTAAAACGCCAAATTGAGTTAATGATTAACAGTAAAGTCAATTATGTTGAGGATGTGATTGATGGTGATACCTTTATTGACATTGTTCCCGGACAAGCTTTCTTAAATATTCCGGGCTCGGCCGTCAGTCTTAGTAACCGCATTGGGACGATTTTTACGAATATTCGATTTATGACATCAAGTGGTAAAATTAAGGTAAGAATAATTAAAAAAGGAGATTGGTTCCAAGCTTATGCAACCTTGGTCCGGACCATCGTTGCGATTGTGAGGGATACCATAAATAACCGAAATGAGACTAGATAAATTTCTAAAATTAAGCCGCCTCATTAAACGGCGGACCGTAGCCAAAGATATCAGTGAAGCCGGAAAAGTAATCATTGATAAACGGACTGTAAAACCTTCATACAATGTGAAAATTGGTGATATTTTAGAAATTTATTTAGGTGAATTTATTATGATTGTTAAGGTTTTATCAATTGACGAAAAATTAGTGAAACTATATCCGGATAAATCCTATGAAATTATCAAAAAGAGTTTGAATGCAAACTAATCTAAATCGAGACAATACCTATCTTTTAGCCTGTAGTTATGGCCCGGATTCAATGGCCCTTTTTGGGTTATTACTCAAGGAAAAAATACGCTTTAGGGTCGCCCATGTAAACTATCAAATGCGTGGGGCGGCAAGTGAACAAGAAACCAAAGATTTGATTGCTTATTGTCAAGAACACAATATTAATATTGATGTCATGTATGTCGATGGACATCAATTTAGGGGTAATTTTCAAGCTGAAGCGCGTAAAGTCCGTTATGCTTTTTTTCAATCACTCATTAAAAAATATGGTCATGCCGCATTATTAACTGCCCATCATCGGGATGACTTTTTAGAGACCTATCTTATGCAAGTAAGTAGCCGGCGGCAATCATTTTATTATGGGATAAAAGCCGAGATTGAATTTGATGGCGTCAAGGTGGTTCGGCCACTTTTAAGTGATTACAAAGAAGACCTTGTCAAATACTGTATTGAAAATGCCGTTCCCTACACCATTGATCAATCGAATTTGACAGAAACATATACACGTAATAAAGTCAGACATCAAAAACTGGCTAATATGAGCCGTCAACAAAAAGAACTTTTATATGCAGAAATTTCGCAAAAGAACGCGCAAATTAACGCACGCGAAAGACGGCTATTAACGATCTTTGACTTAAGGAAAATTGATATCCCCCTATTTCTTTCTTTAGATCTCAATGAAAAAGAAGCGTTACTATTTTTAATATTCTCCGATCATCATATCCAAACTTACTTTTCCAAGAATAAAGCACTAGCGATTTTAGCGCTTGTAAGCAGCCAACGCCAATCAATCTTCATGAAGGTCTACAAGCACATTTATTTCTCCAAATACGAGTCATATTTTTCATTCATTGATATGAACATGTATCAAACATATCACTACAGAATTGAAGCACCAACTAGACTTGAAACACCGCAATTCACCCTTAATTTAAAGAATCAAGGCGCAAATCAGCGGTTTGCATTGGATAATTATCCGCTCTCTATTTCTCCAGCAAAGGCTGGCGATACCTACAAAATTAAAACATATAAAAAAGCGGTTAACCGAATGTATATTGATATGAAGATGCCGCGCCATCTACGCTTTATTTGGCCGGTAGTCAAAAATAAAAATGGTGAGGTTATATACGTCCCAAGGTATCGAAAAGACTATGTCTCACGGCCAGACGACCTATTTATTATGAAACAAATATTATAGTCCGCAAATGTTGATAATTAGGTTTATACTATGTATAATTACTTGAAAAGTCTTGTCGGAGAAAAAGCGACATTGACTTCATTAGATTGGAGGCCTTAATGAGCAACCCGAATAGTCGTCCGAATCAAAGAATGATGACCCCCAAACGGTCATTTAAAACGATGTTACCCTATATCCTTCTCTTCGCCGTCATTGGCGTCGTGATTTGGTTAGCGTTTTTTACGGATACCGTCCGTACTACAACCTTAACTGAGAACGGTATTATTGAGTTCTTAACTACGAATGTCGCAAACATCAAAAATATCACCGTTGTGACAACCGAAACCACCACTAAAATAACCGGCGTTCTTGCGGATGGTAATAAATTTGTTGTCGTTGTTAGCAATGTCTTTTATGAAACCATCCTGATTCCGTTCCTCTATGGTGCTGGAGGCGGTAACGTCCCGCCTTATATTGTCACCATTGTGAACGCCTTTGAAAGAACGTTCTGGAATACGATTGGACCAAACTTAATATACTTAGTTCTCTTTGTCGTTGTCATGATCTTCTTATACTCAAGAATGGCGGGAGCTGTTGGTAGTTCAAACAATAAAGCCATGGAATTTAATCGTTCACGCGCCCGACTTGAAACAAAAGTGAAGAAAACCTTTGCTGATGTGGCAGGTGCTGATGCCGAAAAACAAGAAATGATGGAGATCGTGGATTATCTTAAAAATCCTAAAAAATATGCACAATTTGGTGCCAAATTACCAAAAGGTGTGCTCCTTGTTGGGCCACCGGGAACTGGTAAAACCTTACTTGCAAAAGCCGTTGCAGGTGAAGCTAATGTGCCATTCTACTCCATCTCAGGTTCAGACTTTGTGGAAATGTTTGTTGGGGTCGGGGCCGGACGGGTTCGTGATATGTTCCAACAAGCCAAGAAAACGGCACCTTGCTTAATCTTTATTGATGAACTAGATGCAGTCGGTCGTCAACGGGGCGCAGGCCTTGGTGGCGGTAATGATGAACGTGAACAAACTTTAAACCAATTACTGATTGAAATGGATGGCTTTGCCGATAATTCAGGAATTATGGTCATGGCCGCAACTAACCGTGATGATGTGCTTGACCCAGCCCTTTTAAGAGCAGGTCGATTTGATCGTAAAATTACGGTTAGCTTACCAGATCGGACCGGAAGAACGGCTATCTTTAAAGTCCACGCCCGTGGAAAAGTACTTGATACAAACATTGACTTTGACGCGATTGCCAAAAGAACTGTTGGATTCTCTGGTGCTGATATTGAAAGTATTTTAAACGATGCCGCGATATTAGCAGTCCGTGATAAAGCAGATAAAATTTTACTCCGGCACATTGATGAAGCCATTGATCGTCGGATTGCGGGCCCAGCGCGTTCGAGCAAAGGCCTTAATGAACACGAACGTAAAGTCATTGCGTTTCATGAAGCGGGACACGCGGTGATTGGTCTTAACCAACCTAATAGTGATAAAGTTCAAAAGATTACGATTATCCCACGCGGTCGAACAGGTGGTCACGTCTTAATGACGCCAGAAGAAGATCGATTCCTGGTTACAAAAAATGAACTCTTCGCCCGTATCGTCGGCTACCTTGGTGGTCGTACGAGTGAAGAAGTCTTCTTTGAAGATGTCTCAACTGGTGCCCAAAATGATATTGAAGTTGCAACAAGAATTGCCCGTCTCATGGTCACTGAATTCGGCATGAGTGACCTTGGTCCAATTCAATATGAACGCGATACCGGTAGTGTTTTCCTTGGCCGGGATTATACCTCGAGTCAAAAGAACTTCTCACAACAAGTTGCGCTTGAAATTGATAAAGAGGTACGCCGTATTATTGAAAGTGCTCATGACCGTGCTCGCGAACTCATCATGAAACATCGCGAAGATGTCATCCTTATTGCGGAAACCCTTCTTGAACGGGAAACCATTACCGCGGAGCAAATCGATAAACTCTTAAAAGAGCGGCAACTCGATGAACCTAAACAAGCAAGTATCGGCAATGTCGAAATGGAAGAACCTAAAGTTGACAATGTGCCGTTAACGGAAGAATAAATTAAGAAAAGGAAGCCGAAGCAATTCGGCTTTTTAAAACTATGTGGAAAATCGCAAACATCGAGATTAAAGGCAAGACAATTCTCGCTCCAATGGCTGGAATTACAACATATGCATATAGGGAATTTATGCGCTCTTTTGGGACGCCGTTATGCTATACAGAAATGATTAGTGACAGTGGGCTTGTTTTTAATAATGAAATTACATATACCTACCTTCCTAAAGATAATGAATCACGGCCAACCTCAGTTCAGCTCTTTGGTGGGGACCCCAAAAAGCTAGTCGCGGCCATCAAAAAGATCGAGGCCCATACGTCGAATTACGATTTTCTTGATCTTAATCTCGGTTGTCCCGTCCCTAAAGTAACGAAAAACAATGGTGGTTCGGCGTGGCTTAAATACCCCGAAGAACTCATTAAAATGGTTGAAGCTGTTGTCGTTGCGAGTAGCAAGCCTGTGACTGTTAAGATCCGTATAGGATGGGACGAAGCATCGATTAATTTCAAGGTGTTACTTCCTCTTTTAGAAAAAGCGGGGGTAGCTCTCATTGCCATTCATTTACGGACAACCGCCCAACTTTATGGCGGGAAAGCCCGCTATGATTTAGCAGAAAATATACAAGATTTAATTAGTATTCCGCTCGTTATCAGTGGCGATATTTTTACCCTTGATGATGCGATTAATGCCCTAGAAGTTACGAAGGCACAAGCCGTTATGATCGCCCGTGGTCAACTAGGAAATCCATTTTTAGCAACCCAAATTGAGACATATTTTAAGACGGGAGAACGTCTACCAAACCCTACTTTATTTGAGCAACTTGACTATTTAAAACGGTTAGCAACGATGATGGTTGCGGAAAAAGGTGAACATCACGGCATGCTCACGATGCGCGGGATTGGACCTCATTTTCTGAAAGGATATCCTTCAGTAAAAGAATTCCGAGTCAAAATGACGCAAATGCGAACTTTAGCAGAATTAGCCTCTATTATAGAGGCAATCAAGGAACGGGCTTTGCTTACATAGTCAATTAATGATAGAATAAGCGGGTTAAATAGGAGATTTTTATGCCAAGAGAATTTAGTGATCAAGAATTAGTAAGACGCGGTAAAGCCGAACGCTTAAGCGAAATGGGGATCGACCCATTTGGTGAAAAGTTTGTCCGTACCGATACCAGTGAAACCATCAAACAAAAAGCAGGCGACACCCCCAAAGAAGAACTTGAAGAAAAACATCTTCATGTTAAGACTGCCGGCCGTGTTATGTTTATTCGGATTATGGGGAAAGCAAGCTTTTTCACAATTCAAGATCAAGCTGGCCAAATCCAAGCTTTTATAAGTAAAGAACAAGTTGGTGAAGAGTTATACGATCTTTTTAAAACCGCGGACTTAGGTGATATCGTTGGGATTGAGGGTCATATTATGCGTACAAAAACGGGTGAAGTCACTGTTAAAGTTTCAACGTACACCCATATTGTTAAAGCTTTAAAACCTCTCCCAGAAAAGTTCCACGGATTAACTGACGTTGAAGAACGTTATCGACGCCGTTATGTTGACTTAATTGTTAATGATAACGCTCGGCGGGTCGCCTTAACAAGACCCCGAATTATTCGTGCGATTCAAAAATTCCTTGATGAAAAGGGTTTCGTTGAAGTTGAAACCAGTATGCTTAATGGGGTGCTTGGTGGCGCAACAGCTAAACCATTTATCACCCACCACAACACGCTTAACCGTGACTTTTATCTACGAATTGCCACGGAATTACCACTTAAAAGATTATTAGTCGGTGGCATTGAAAAAGTATATGAAATTGGTCGCTTATTCCGAAATGAAGGGATGAGTACCCGTCATAATCCAGAATTTACAACAATTGAAGCGTATCAAGCCTATGCTGATATTGAAGATATGTTTGATCTTTGTGAAAACTTATTCCGTTACTTAGCAGTAACGATCACAGGGGACACCACCTTACCTTGGGGCGATGTCATGATTGATGTCGGTGCTCCGTTCCGTCGCGTCTCCATGGTTGATCTTGTTAAAGAAAAAGTAGGGGTCGATTTTAGAGATGAAATGACCTTTGAAGAAGCAAAAGCCATTGCAAAGAAACACGATGTCTATGTTGAAAAACATTGGACGGGTGTGGGCCATATATTAAATGCCTTCTTTGAAGAATTTTGTGAAAAAGACCTCATTCAACCAACCTTCGTCTATGGCCATCCAATTGAAATTTCGCCGCTCGCGAAAAAAGGGAAAGATCCCCGTTTTACCGAACGCTTCGAACTCTTTGTGAAAGCTAACGAACTCGCGAATGCCTTCACGGAATTAAATGATCCAATCGACCAATATGAACGGTTCTTAAGCCAATTAAAGGCCCGTGAATTAGGGGATGAAGAAGCGAACGAAATGGATGATGATTTCGTTGAAGCACTTGAATATGGCATGCCGCCAGCCGGTGGTATTGGGATCGGGATCGACCGCCTAATTATGCTTTTAACGAACCAAACATCGATTCGGGAAGTCATTTTATTCCCAACGATGCGTGACAATAAATAAATTATTCATGTAATTATTACTAGCGATAGAAGGTGCGCCTTTACAAAGGCTAGTAATTGTAATATAATTACAACGCTATATTGACAGGCTCAATATAACTCCATGCTATTGGTGAGCAATAGCCGAAATTAGTCCAGAGGGAGGTGTGCTTATGAAAAAGTACGAGATCATGTATATTCTTCGCGCCGATTTAAGCGAAGAAGAACGTAAAGCCGAAATTGAAAGTCTCCACAAAATTATTACTGACTTAGGCGGTAATGTTTTAAGTGTTGATACCGACAATTGGGGATTACGTGATTTTGCGTATCCAATTAATGACTTAGTAAAAGGTTACTATGTCGTTATTATGGTCGAAGGCGATGTGAAAGCAATCGCAGAATTCGAACGTCTTGCAAAATTAAACAACAGAGTCATTCGTCATCTTGTTATCGCTAAATAATCAATCATTAGGAGGAATAACAAATGGTTAATCGAGTCGTCCTCGTTGGTCGTCTAGTGCGTGATCCTGAATCACGGCGGACCCCTTCGAATCAATCAGTCACAAGTTTTACAGTCGCGGTCGACAATCGCGGCAAAGAAAAAAGTACGAGTTTCCTACAAGTTGTTTGTTGGGGATCAACGGCGGACTTTGTGGCCCAATATATGAAAAAAGGTAATTTGGTTGGCGTTGACGGACGCCTCCAACAAAGAAATTACGAAAACCAAGCTGGACAAAAAGTAAATGTCGTTGAAATCGTAGCGGACTCAGTCCAATCACTCGAATCACGACAAAGCGAAAGTCCTGCTCAAGCCGGTTATCAAGCTGATACGACGCCTGCTGCTGACCCAGTTGGAGTTGATATCTCTGATGACGATCTTCCGTTCTAATCTAGTAAAGGAGAATTAGTTTATAATGGCATATAGAAAAAGTAGACCACGTAGAAAAGTTTGCTACTTTAAGCAAAACAAAATTACGGAAATCGACTATAAAAATGTTGAATTACTAAAGAAATTCATTACCCCTAACGGTAAAATTACCTCACGGCGTGTAACCGGAACTTCTGCAAAATATCAACGTGAACTTGCAGTTGCAATTAAAAACGCCCGTTTAATGGGTTTATTACCATTCTACGTTAGCTAATCACATTCTGATTTATTAACAAATTGCACCCTTGAAATATAGGGTGTTTTTTATTTCCTTAATAACTCAATACCTTGTCATTTGAGCTTTCTGTAAAAAGTTTCCTATCATTGCATGTTTTATCAAGACTAATTGAAAATGAAAATAAATGAATATATTTTTTCGCGCCCGTCATACCGTTACACAGGTAAGTAAATTTGCTAAATATATTGTTGAAAATTGTGGTCCTCAATTATCAAAATTCTTTATCATTTATCTTTGATAAAAGCATTAGTGCTTAAATCTTTGCTTTACTTTTTTACAAGTGATATTATCTATGTGCGGCGTTGTTTATTTATAAAGAAGAAAATACCGAATAAGCGCAAAAAACTCGATAAATTCCTCTGATTGATGATTGAATAACGCATTAACACAAGAAGGGTTTATTAGTAAGATTATGCGAAAAGATTCAAAGTATTATTTTCACTTAACGATGGTTGTGCTGTTTACCTTAATCGCCTTTGCGGCTTTGACAATTCCGCATCTACAACATGGCGTTGCCTTTATCTTCCCTGTCCCATTAGCGGTCTTTATAATTAAATATCGGATCAAGGATGGTATCTTACCAGCTATTATCTTAATGATTTTCGCACCGATAATTACCCATTTTCTGCCGGTTGGTGGGGGTAGCTGGGTTCGCGGTGTCTTTATGATGTTGACGGCCGTTACGATTGGGTTCCTTCATGGTTCTTTAAGTAAGATTAAAATGAGTCACCTTCGTGAAATATTAATCGTGATGGCCGCGGAAATTTTTCTTGGTGCCCTAACGACGCTTGTCTTCTATTTTATGAAAGATCCAGTCTTTGCATTTAACATTGAATTTCCACATTATTTTGAACGATTTTTGACTCTCTTTAGTTTGAATCATAACTCAATATATGCACAAAATGCTGGGGTAATCTTTGCAAATAGTGTGATTCCCTATGTCATCTCATTAGCGATTACCGAAGTTTTATTGACACATATTTTGATTCATCTTGTTCTAAAATATGTTTTTGAACTTGTAGATAATCGACCTTTCTCAGGATTATATTTCCGTTTACCAAAAGTGACAGCCTATGTATTCTTAGGGGGTCTTTTATTAGCACTTACCTCACTCTTCTTCCTTGGTAATCCGCTTGATGAAGGACTTTTAACCGCAATTGTTGTCTTATTCATTCTTGTTTTGTCGGTTATGATTATTTTCATTCTCCAAGGTATCTTACTGATGATATTCTTATTCCGCGCTCGTCGGCAACGCGAACTCAGTTTATTAATCTTTGTGGTCGGTTTGATCTTAAGCGTTCCCTTTGCCATCCTTGGTGCCTTAAGCGTTATCTTTGGATGGGGCGATAGCCTCTTAAGTGATTGTAAGGGTGGCGACTGCTAATTTAGGCGTGTAAATCTTTTAAAATTAACATTTTTATGCTAACTTGGATGTAAGGATAAAAATATGTCACGAAAAGAAAAAAAGGGAAAAGGCGACAGTAATAAACTCTTTACAGGTGAAGATTTTCTTGAAGATAATGTCGAGGTAAAACAAACGCCTATCATCGAAGAGGCGGATGAAAAACCAGTTAAAAAACCGAAGAAAACCTTGAAACAAAAACTCCGTTACCGCGGAAAATATGAACTTCTGCCCGAAAAAGAAAATCGGAAACAACTACGTTTTTATCATCGGTTATTTATTTTTAAATATACAGGATTAGTGACTGGTATTTTTGCGGTAGCTTTTGCTTTTGGTGCCTTGCGTTACAACAAATTACTTTCGATCAGTGCCATTTTAATTGCACTTCCAGGACTATTTTGGGGCCTCACCGGTCTATTTAAGATTAGAAGGTTCGCTTTAATTCCTCTTTTTACGGGATTATTTTTAAATGTTGCCGCCATTGCTTTAGCGGCCATACCGCTTATTCAAATTTCAAGTAGTTTTGGAACTATCTGGCAAATGATTATGGATTATATTACGGCTGCCGGCGCCATGTTTTAATTACGTTATCAATTTTCAATCACGTTTCTCTAAAGGTATTAATAATACCTTTTTTATTGTATAATTACTCTAAGATAGCGAGGTATTCCGGATGATTAGAGCCATTATTAAATTGCGAAGTCGCGCGATCTTTATGGTCGTGATTGAAGTAATAGCCCTTATTTTCATTAATTTGGCCTATTTTTTAGATCTTTTCGGAACACGAGAGTTCTTTACGCCAATCATTGTTTTCGTTTTTTCATGCGCTATTTTATTCATTAATTTAGTTGTGTTTATTCTTCTGACTTTCCACATTAGCAAAATTAGAAAGAAAACAAACTTTGAACTGGTCACGCTTCTTGGTGGCGATGTGAAAGAAGCTTATAACTTTGGTATGCTTGGCCTGATCGTGGTTGATCAAGATTTTAATGTCACATGGGCGAGTGAGCTTTTTAAAGAAAGAAGACTCCATGTTATTGATAAAAACCTCTTAACCTGGAAACCAGAATTAACACGCCTCGTTGAACTTAGTGAAGCGATGGCGGATAATGTCGATGACACCATCAAGGTTGAAATTGAATCTCGGAACTATGAAGTTAAATATTTAAGTAAAGCCGGTCTTTTCTTATTCAAAGATATTACTGAGTTTGAATATCTTTTCGAAAGCAATCAATCCAACGCCCCCGTGCTTGGTTTAATTGTCATTGATAATTATGTTGATATCGTGGTTAAAGGCGAACATTCAAATGCCGTGTTTGCTACTGCGAACGGGATTATTGTTGACTATTTGGCGAGTTTTGGTGTTTTAATGCGCCAATATCGTGATGATGGCTACCTCCTTATTTTAAATAACCAATCATTTAATAAACTCTATGCAGATAAATTCTCACTATTACAAAAAATCAAAGACGGTACAGCTAATTTAGACTACCAACTCTCATTATCGGTTGCTTTTGCACTTAATTTCCCTGATGTTTTAAAACTTAATGAACTGGTATTAAATGCGATTGATACCGCGATGGCTCGTGGTGGCGACCAAGTCGTCATTGCCCGCTACGGTGAAGAAAGTGAATTTATTGGCGGTGCGACGTCGCAAGCAGAGAAACGGAATAAAACTGCAATTCGTCTTTATGCGGATACGATTTTCCGCCATATTAGGGAAGCAAAGAATATCTTAATCATGACCCATTCAGATACGGATTTAGACGCATTAGGAGCCTCTCTTGGTCTAAAAGCGATGGCAGACTATGTCAAAAAAACACAAAAAGGATCTAAGTTCCAATTTCAGCCTGCGCGGATTGTGTATAATCCAAATCTAACAGAGCTTAAAACGAAGATGGCCGTTAATCGGATGTTTACAAAAAGTGAAATCGGTGAAATGTTTATTACCCCTGAAGAACTTGATGAGCAAAAAGGAGCCAATAGCCTTGTTAGCTCGGGAACACTTCTGATTATTGCTGACGTCTCGCGACCTACGCTGACCCTGTACCCAAAACTATTAGAACGGGTTGATAAGGTAATGATTATTGATCACCACCGGCGGACGGATGAATTTATTGATCAACGCTTATATGATTATATCGAGACTTCGGCTAGTTCAACTTGTGAAATTATCACTGAATTACTCCACTACGGGAATACCCCAAATTTTGTTTTACCAAGTAAATTCGCAACCTTTATGCTTGCAGGAATCTATCTTGATACCAATTACTTCCGTACCAAAACAACGGGTTCACGCACCTTCCTTGCCAGCATGGTCTTAGAAGATTGGGGAGCGGATGTCATGACCGCGGACGATTTCTTGAAAGATAACGTTGAAGAGTACGCCCTCATCACTAAGATTATGTCTAGTATGACGACTATTAGCTTCGGAATCGTTTTCCTTAAAGCTGATGAGACCGATATAGTGACGCCGGAAACCTTGTCCAAAGTGGCGAACCAAAGCATGCGGATTAAAGGCATTCAAGCGGCCTTTGTGATTGGTTATACAGGTCCAAAACAAGTCAAAGTAAGTGCCCGTAGTGATGGTGATGTCAATGTCCAATTCTTGTTAGAAAAAATTGGGGGAGGCGGCCATCAAGCAAGTGCAGCGGCGGTCTTTAATGACAAAACCATCAAAGAAATTCAAGAATTAGTTGAAGATGTCGTTAATCAAAATTTAAGCAAGGCCAAAGTTATTGGCGGAAAGAAGGCGGTATAAAATGAAAGTTATTTTATTGCAAGATGTCAAAAAAGTAGGAAAAAAGGATCAAATCATTGAAGTTAGCGATGGTTATGCATCGAACTTTCTCATTCCAAAGAAACTTGCCATTCCTTTTAATGAACGTAATGTTTCCCAATTAGAAGCCAATCAAGCCCGTAAAATTGAAACCGATAAACAAAATAAAGAATTAGCCATTAAAAATAAACAAAAACTCGAAGAAAAAGAACTTGTCTTTATTTTAGCCGTTGGCGCTAGCGGAAAAGCTTTCGGCGCGATTACAGCCAAAAAAGTTGAAGAAGAAATTAAAGCCCGATTCAAAGTTGATGTTGACCGTAAAAAGTTCATTAATTTTTCGCCGCTTAACCACTTAGGGTTATCAACGATTCAAATTGAACTTTATAAAGATGTGGTCGCCCAAGTGAGAGTCATGGTCAAAGATAAGGCCTAAACTTATGAAAATCGATAACAATCCTTTTACTCTGAACGATAAGTCAATTGCAATCCCACATGATTTGGTGATTGAGAAAACTGTTCTGGGTCTCATGCTGACATCTCCGGATAGTGTGGAAATCGGGATGCAGTACTTAGAACCCTCTTATTTTCCCAATATTGACAACAACCATCGCGCTATTTTCTATGCGATGAAAGAACTCCATGAAGCCCAAACCGCGATTGATATCATCACGGTCAATACAAAACTTAAAGAACTACGTTTAGCGAACATGGTCGGCGGAATTGCGTATTTATCAGCCCTTGCTGAAGAAGCCATTACCTACTCGGCGATGAAAGATTACTGCTTAAAACTAAAAGATCTAAACTTGCTTCGTAATACTTTAAAAGTCATTGATGCGAATCTCGATTTATATAAACAAGGCAGAACTGGCGATATCAATGATTATATAAGCGATCTAACCCGTGAAATTACCAAAGTTGCGGAAGAACGCCGGATTATGGATTTTGAATCACTCGGTCAAATTTCGCGAGATCTTAAAGCACACCTTGATACGATGAAAGAATCAGGGACCGGCAAATTAACCGGCAGTAAAACTGGTTTTATTGAAATCAATAATTATACCCATGGTTTCCAAGAAGATAGTTATGTCATTATTGCCGCCCGTCCCTCAGTTGGTAAAACCGCCTTTGCGATGAGTCTTGCGTATAACATGGCGGTTGAAAATAACCGCACGGTTGGTTTCTTCACCTTGGAAATGGCCAATCGGCAATTAATGCAACGGCTCCTTTCCAAAGTCTCAAATATTCCCCATAAGAAAATAACCGAGGGAAATTTAAGTCAACGTGAACGCGTCAAGATTGATGAAACTTTAAATAATTTATCACGCGTCAAACTTTATTTTGACGAAACGCCAAGTATCAACATTAATGATCTTGTTATCAAGGCCCGAAAATTAAAACGGGAAAACGATGATCTTTGTGCGATTTTTATTGACTATATTGGCTTAATTACCACGAGTGGTCAAACGGAAAGTCGCCAGTTAGAATTAAGTGAAATCAGTGCGGCCCTCAAGGCGCTGGCGCGGGAACTTAAAATCACCGTGGTAGCCTTGTCACAATTATCCCGTAACGTTGAGGCTCGTCCCGATAAACGGCCCCAAATGAGTGATTTACGTGAATCAGGTAGTCTTGAACAAGATGCTGACCAAGTGTTCTTGATGTATCGCGAAGACTACTATGTGAATCAAGGCTCGATTAAACCCGTCAATGCGGTTTATCAACCATATTACGAAACCCTTGCAGGCACACCCCAAGAAAATAACTTATCACCCGTTGATATTATGTTAGTGAAAAACCGTAATGGTGAAACCGCCAATATTACTCTGTTATTCTTTAAAGCCATTTCAAGCTTTGAAAATCCAGATACTGACACCCTAGAATTATTAAAGAAACTCCAACGAAAACAATAAGATGAAATATTACATTTTAGCGAGCGGATCAAAGGCAAATGCCACCTTAATTAGAGGACCTAAAACATCCGTATTAATTGATCTAGGCCTTTCTTTACGCGAATATCGGAATCGCCTAGCGCTTTTTAATATTGATGAAAACGAGGTAGATGCGGTTTTATATACGCATAAACATTCTGATCATTTAACGCCCCAATTTCCGCGCGTTGCGAATGGTAATATTTTTGCACCTAAAGAGACGTTACCGGAAGATGCCTCCTTTTATGAAGTGGTACCCTATGTGCCATTCACCATCAATGAATTTACAGTAACCCCATTACCAACAAGTCATGACGCCCCCAATTCTGTCGGATACATTTTAGAAACCGATGGTCACAAAGTCGTTTACATGACTGATACGGGTTATATTAGTACTCGCAACCTTTCCTTGATGGCTAATGCCTCGCTTTATATAATTGAAGCTAACCATAGTCCAACCATGCTTTTACAAACGAACCGCCCCTTTGATTTAATTCAGCGCATCCTCAGTGATACCGGACACTTATCTAATGAAGCATGCGCCCACTATTTAGCGGAACTGATTGGTCCTCAAACAAAGGCCATCGTCCTTGCCCACTTAAGCGAAGAAGCAAATACGCCAGAAGTAGCCTTAGCGACGATGGACAGAGTCTTTCGTAAATTTGGCATTGATCAAGGAAGTTTTAAACTTGTTGCGGCCGCACAACATATCCCGCTTTCTGGAGACCTTGATGCGGATTAATATCATCGCCGTTGGTAAAGTGAAGGGGAATCTTCTTTTAAGCGTCCAAGAATACGCCAAGATGATTACAAAGTATACGGAGCTTGAAATTACTGAGATAAAAGAAGAACTGATCCCCCAAAAGGCAAGTGAAGCCCAAATTGAAGCAGCGTTAGCGAAAGAAGGGGACTTGATTCTAAAAAGGATTGCGGATAAGGATTATGTTTATGTCTTATCGCCTGAGGGAAAAAACTTATCTTCCACTGAATTTAGCGACCATCTAGACGCCGCGTTTACGAGTGGTCAAAGTCGCGTAAACTTCGTGATTGGCAGTTCTCACGGCCTCACAAAACGTGTTTATGATCGCGCAAACATGATTCTTAGCCTGAGTAAAATGACTTTTCCCCACCAACTCTTCCGTGTTATTTTGCTTGAGCAAATATTCCGTGCTTTTAAAATTCTTTATCACGAAACATATCACAAATAGGTAGGTCCATATATGCATATTGAAGATTACGATCACATTTATGAAAATTTAGTTCCCGAATGGAACTATGAAGAATTTTCTCATTTAACCCGCATTGAAAGTCCACGAACGGCATTTGCCCGAGGGTATTATTTTAATGACGGACACTTTTATATTGAGTCTTGGTTTTATACCCAATTAACAAGGCTTTTTGAACGCTTCCCAAAAGAAAAAGAACGGATATTGGCTTCTCTTTGGATTTTAGCTGCGAAGGGAAAAAATGTCTTATTTACCCGTGACATTCACGACCCAATTTTTAAAGATGACGCTTATCTATATATTGAGATTGCGGAAGTCGTTGAAGCAGCCGAACTCAAGTTTGATGATATTTCGCGCGGGAGTGATTATGGCGATTAAAGGGATTATTGTGACGAACATTGGTCATAATGAAGGTAAATATCGGGCGCAAACTGATGAATTCTTAATCAAAAGCAAATCCATTAAGGATCTTGAATTAATTGAAGTTAAAAATGAAAACACTTTAACTTATTTAGAAGAAAACACACCCGACTTTTGTTTATTTTGGGATAAGGATATCTATCTTGCCTCGATGATTGAAAACCGCGGCATAAAAGTGTTTAATCGGCCCGAAGCCATCTACCTTTGTGACGATAAGGCCCTGACGGCGATGCGTTTAACAAAGGCACACGTGCCTCAACCAAAGTACTTTGTCTTCCCGCTTCATTTTTACGGGAATATTTATGAGCATTATGAAGCCTATAAGTTAACACTTTTAGCGCTTGGTTTTCCACTTGTCCTCAAAGAACGCTTTGGTTCATTTGGAGAGCAAGTTTATTTAGCGCATAACGAAGAGACACTCAAAGCATTAATCAGAGAACATGGGACGAAACCGTTATTGGCTCAAGCGTTTATTGCCTTTAATAGTGGTGAAGACTATCGCCTAAATGTCGTTGGTAATGATGTGATTTTATCTGTTAAACGCAAGAACGATCACGACTTTCGAAGTAACATCAATCAAGGCGGGAAAGCCGTTTTGATTGAACCAACTCAAACCATGAAAGAAGTCGCCATTGCCGCAACAAAGGCCGTTAATGCCCATTTTGCAGGGGTTGACCTCATGTTAGAGGCCGATGGAACTCCCGTTGTGATTGAAGTTAATTCGAATATGCGGACCGTGGCCGTTAGTAAACTCGGTGGTCCCAACTTAACATTAGCGATTCTTCAATATATCATTAACGCGATATAAAAAGCCGTCAAGTTTCCCTGACGGCTAACATCGATTAATTGATCGATGTTTTTTATTGTTGTTGGGGTCCAAGTGTTCGCATGGTTAACCACACGCTCCGCATTCCAAGTGCCATAATAAAGATCATTTGGAAGTATTGGGCGGGTAAGATAAAGCCAAGCACAAGCGTGAGTAAGGCAGGGGTAGGTAAGAGCCAGGCTCCGACTTTCATCGCTTCAATAAATTTAAGATCACGGTTAGGATTCATTTTACCGCGAGTAGAGATAAAGATGATAAGACCCATTACTAAGCCAATCAGTGTAAAGATGACGGCATAGATGCCCGTTTGAAGCCAGAAGGTCATGGGTTTAACGGCTTTATAGGCTAAGTCTTGGAGGGCCGCAAAGTTATCAAGCACTTTAGTAGCATAGTTTGGATCGGTGACAAGCAAGGCATCACCGGCCATGTTTTTAGTCGCAAAGTTACGGATGTTTAAATCAACAGGTAAAGTTGAAGTACGTCCTTCAAAGCTCCGGTAAGGGGTCTTTGGATCACTTAACTTGTTCGGATCATAAATCCGGGTAAAGAGTTTGGTTTTCCCAATAATCATGTGGGAAGTGACATTATCTTTAGCGGCTTCGCCTTCAAGGTTAAGCAGTTTGGTAGCTAGGTATGATCCAGCATCACCCGTACTATTGTTAAAAATAAAAGTTGTTTCAATGTTCGCAGTGTAATAAACACGGAGATATTCAAAATCGATTTCTTCGGTGACAATTTCTCCTGCTGAGTTCCGGACAGTCACTTCACGGGTTTGGGTGAAGGAGTAGTAAGGAACCCACTGGGTTGATAAAGTATCGGTCAGGGTGAAGTTAGCCGTTGCAACTAACGTAGCGAAGTTTGTCCCATTATCTGTAAAGACTTTTTCACCGCTTACTTCTTTAACAACGAGATCAACATTTTGTTCATCTAATTTTTGGGCGAATTTCACAAGCGCCACATCGGTGTGGTAAAGATTTGCGTTAAAGGTGTCACTGCCTTTGGTGCGGCTAATTTGGACCATAGGTGGCACAAGGGCAATCACAATACTAAAAATAAAGAGAATAACGGCTAGGTACCATTTTTGACTGCGACCACCGTCATAAGCAGCGCGGTTATTAATTAAAGAACCCACTAAGTAGCGACGGGCCATGCTTGGTTCTTTTTTGACGCGTTCAACTTTCACCTTTTGGGTCTTTTGTTTAAATTTCTTATTACTCATTTTATTACCTCGAAATGTATCCTTGTAAGTATATATTAGTTTACCCTCATTTTCAACAATTGGCCATTTGTTCTTGAATAATATTATTATTCACTCTATAATGGATAAACCGGGGATGGCATGGTTTCGACAGGGAAGTGTCCGGCAAACATAGCAGCCGTGTGGTGACGTAAACACCAAATCTATAAATAACTGGCAACAGTAATTTATCCTACTCCTTTGCTTAATAGCAACTAATAACAATTAGATAGGAGCGCGACTTAGAGTGGGGTCCCAACTCTCTAACGAGCGCCATAAAAGGGACTAGTAATCATGATGTCTATAAGTGGTTATGAAATTAAATAGGCTCGCATTCTCTATTTTTGTTGATATAGTAGCCGAATGTTAAACAACAATATCTTCTAAGCTGTAGAAGTGTTTGTGGGTCATTCTTTGGACCGGAGTTCGACTCTCCGCATCTCCACCATTAAACGAACATAGGTCTGATACGATCAGTATTAGGCCTTTTTCATACAAACCGGGTAAAAAATACATCACTCATACGAAAGATGAGATTATTTACTTACCGGATTACATGACTATGTTTTTATAGCGCGCAGCGATATGAAATATAATCAAAATTAAAAATCATTAAGGTACACACTTTCGCTAAAACTTATAAAAACTTGTGTTGGTGACAATAAGGTTATTCCATTTTACTTTTAGAAATTTTAGCTGAACTCGATATCGGGCATGATTGGTAATATTCATCTTCGCATTGGATGGTAGTTTGTAATAAAATTGGTAGTATCTTACTGATCAATTAAAAATCGCCCCCATATTCTGACTGAAGAGGTCAAAATTTTGGGGATTTTTAATAGATAGTGATTGTTTTCTTATATTGAAAGAGGAAGTGAAATCATATAATATTAGCTTATATGGTAATTAATCATACGAAAAGAAACAGAGTTTTAGTGTTGACGGCCTTTTCGCTTATCATTTTTCTATATGCTTTTTTTGAGTTAGAGTTTCTCTCTTACACTTCGATTTGGATTGTTTCACTTTTCACGCTTTTGATTAACTTACTGTATGGGTTTACCAATAATATGAAAAGATTAGTTTTACTTATATTTACGGTTTTCTCAACCATCTTATTTTGTCTATTTATTTACACAGGTGTCAATGAAGAACCACCCTCTAACGTTGGCGGTTTCTCATTGCTGCCGACCTTATTGTTTCTGGTTTCTGTTCCGATGGTCATTACTAGCCATTTATTACTGCTACTTAATCTGCTCTTGCCTCATAAACAAGTCTCCTTAGCCCAAAAGTAAAGTAAAGTAATATAAGATAAAGATACTAAATTAATGATTGAGGGAACCATGATGAATCAAAAAAGAATTACGATAAAGGATACTTTGCTCGATGAAAGTGGTCATCTTAAGCATCCCGGATACGCGACAAGCCTTGTCCTTGAATATCATCGAAATCAAGTAAAAGCGCATAAAAGTAGAATTAAAGAGTGGGATTATTACTTCTTTGGAAACGACCAATTCGGATTTGGCATTACCTTCGCCGACATTAGTTATCTAGGACTTATTCAGATTGTCATTTTAGATTTTGCGAATAAGAAGCGCTTTGACTTTAAGAAAATCATTCCGTTTACTTTCGGAAAACTCAATCTCCCCACCGACTCCCAAAAGGGTGACATAGACTACCAAGATAAGAAAATTGATTTTGAAGTAAAGCTAATTGATAAAGCACGCCATATCAAGATAAAGATAAAGCACTTTAATAAGGACAAAGACTTCGCTTTTGATGCTAAAGTGAACCTTCAAAATGAGGATTCACTGGTCATTATGACCCCCTACGCTGAAGATAAGAAAGCCTTTTATTACAATCAAAAGATTAATAATCTTGTCAGTTTCGGGCGCGCCTCATTTGGTAGTCAAACTATTTCACTTGATCATATGCAAGGAGTCCTTGATTGGGGGCGTGGCGTGTGGACTCGTGATAACACGTGGTATTGGAGTTCTCTGTCAACAACCCTTGACGATGGATCACTATTTGGATTTAACCTCGGCTACGGGTTTGGCGACACAAGCGCAGCAAGTGAAAATATGGCCTTCTATAAAGGGAAGAGTTATAAACTAAACGATGTCGATTTTGGCCTTCCGAAAGATAATTTTACTGACCCATGGCATTTTACAAGTAAAGATGGCGCCATTAATCTTACGTTTACACCGATTTATGATAATTTTAATGAGACTAATGTTATTTTAATTCGTCAAAACTCGCATCAAGTATTTGGCTATTTTAGTGGCACGATGAAACTTGATTCAGATACGACGGTTACACTTGAACGCGGCTTTGGTTTTGCGGAAAAAGTACGAAACGTCTGGTAAAGTTCAGGCTATAACCACAATCTTCAATTTAAAACTTAATTTTGCGATGGGCAATTGCCATTGGCAGCGATGTTATCTCATCAAAAAAGGTGTAAGGAGAACCATCAGGAATTTCATTTATACCGATCTTATAAACTGACATGCTCCAAATCGTATGGGTAAAAACATGGCGATAGTTTTTCAATTTGGTTATCTCATTAATTCGAAAGCCTGATGCTTTGAGATATTGACCAATATCTTCGATTGAACGATCTTCAAACTGCGGGAACAAGTACATGCCTTTTAGTAATCCTTCTTCTTTTTTTAAAAGTGCAATTTTATTTTGATGTTCAATTATTAATGTTGTGTAATGAATGATTTTAGGTTTCTTCTGCGGGGATATTACCGGCAAAACGGCGGTTAATTGGTCTTTATATGCGGCACAAGATGAGCGCAAGGGACATGATTCACACAAGGGATTTTGTGGGCGGCATACAAGGGCGCCAAGCTCCATGATCGCCTGGGTATAAATATGAGGGGTTGCCTCATTGATTAGTTTTTGATTAAGTTCTGCAATGATTCGTCTCGCTTTTAGCGTTCGCATATCATCAAATATTTTATAAAAGCGACTGAGGACGCGAATGACATTGCCGTCGGTGGCGGCGTAAGGTTTATTATACGCAATCGACATAATCGCGCCGGCGGTATATTCCCCAACCCCCGGGAGACTTAAAACCGTTTCATGGGTCGTAGGAAAGATGCCCTTATAGGTTGAAACGATGACCTTAGCAGCCTCATGCATATGTTGAAACCGTCGATAATAACCGATCCCTTCCACCATTTTGTGGAGGGTGTCACTATCTGTGTTTGCAAGATCTTGAACGGTCGGATAACGACGAATAAAACGTTCAAAATAAGGAACTACCGTTTCCATTTGGGTTTGTTGAGCCATAATTTCACTAATCCATATGTAATAGGGATTATGTGATTCTCTAAAAGGCAAGTTTCGATGGTTTTCTTGGTACCATTTTTCAAGTTTACTAATGCTAAAATTATTGTTCATATATATGATAATATCATTCCTTGATTTATGAGTACTCTCATATTATCTTGAACAAAATATCTTTATAAATTACCGATTAAAATCGGTTGTTTTGATGTCTTCAATTAATAGATCATATATATTCACATTAAAAACAAGTTTTACAAAATCCGCAGTTTCCTTTATTTCTCTAGTATCAGTAAGTATCAAGATACTATGAAAATATTTAAGAAGGGGTTTTAAGTAGTCTTTATTCCCTTTACTATACTCAAGATATGAACCATAGACATAACCGAAAACAGTGTAATAACGATTTAAAAAATAACCTAATAGTGTGTTGAGCTTATCGTATATTTCGAAGGTATATGGAACCTTAAATTGATGATTTAAAGCCGCAATTCGTAGGTAAAGTTCATAAATATTCATTGCAAATAAAGGCTGTAGCCTGAAGTCAAGATCTCTGATACTAGTGCCATACTCAGTCAAAATAGTGAGATCGGTTTGGTTAGTATTAAAGTAATGTAAGAGCCGGGGCGGAAGTGTGAATAAATCATTTTCAGGAGGAAGCAGTTTTAACAAGGCTAATGACCTCTTCGAATAATCCTCAAGGGTTATTTTGTTAATTTTGAATTCATAGTGTAGGATATATGCACAAATCACAATATTAAAAGGTTTGTCTGGACGCACACCCTTTTTGACATTTGAATAGTGAACTTCGATGTCATCATATTTCCTCACATGCGCGCGATAGATGAATCTAATTGAATCTGCAGAACCATCACTCGTGCGGCTATGAGTCGTATAGTTAAGAAAAGATATCATTGGAATTTTGATGTTTTCTAAAAGACGCATTAATACTTTAAGTGAAGCATCACGATCATTTGAAAGGTAACGATAATAAGAACGCTCATCAATGACCCCATCACAAAGATCACTGACCGTAATGTTATTCATGATGCGAAGTTCTTCAAGCGCTTCGTAATACTTTTTGGGCATCCTCAATAATCTCCTGTATAAGTGGTTTCCGATGATTGCCATTAAAGTCAATACTTAATTGATTAATAAAAAGAGTCACATTTTTCTCTATGAATAGTTCTTTCTTATGTTTATTGAAACGAGGTGAATCAACACATTTAAGGGCAGACATTAAGTGAAGAATGACAAAATCACTAAATTTATATACATCATGAATGCGTTTCACCTCATATAATAAATCGATATCATCAGGAATTACAGCTGCCTTTGAAACAAAATTAAGAGCTTTAATTACACACTCAAAAACACGTTTTTTGTCTGTTGTGGTTTCGGGTAATAAATTTAGAAGGAGGGTATAGGTTTTCATCGTGCATTGCTCAAGGTTGGAACCAATAATGATCCCTTTCGCATTGATGAGAACATCATAGAGGTAATCAGCAATTAATGTTATTTGTTTCTTGGTCGCGAATGGCGAAAAATAAATCAATACTTCAATCGTGTCATCAGTCAACAAATTATTCGATAAAAGAGCGTTTAAATCTACTTTTTCGTGCAAAATTTGTATTAATTCATTCCGTGTAATAATGCCGACTTTTTCTTCTAAAATAGGGATAGAAAGAGGAAACCCGGCAGAAAATGGCGTCCGAAGGGTGGCGGTTTTTACTTTATTATAGTATTTGTCATAAGCTTCTTTGAAACGGTGATCATAAATGAGTTGTTGGAATTCATATTCATGGATATTTTCCAAAAAAACAGTGTTATGGGCAAGCGTCAAAAATTCAAGAAGTGGAACGCCTAGGCGATCAACAAATCGCAGTAACTCTGTCAAACCGATTTTTGCCTCACCTGAAATAAGACGTGAATAAGTTCGCCTTGAAATAATACCATTCGTAAAATTAATGATTGTGATGTTTTTTTCCACTCTCATTTTATCGAGCATTCTAATCACATCAAATTCAGTAATTGCCATTTATTATAGTATATAGGTTAAATTAAGTAATCGGGGTATCCAATTTACCAAGCAAGGGAAATGGGACAAATTGGTCATATATTTTCTGAATATTCGTGTGAAAATTAAGTATTAATCTACTAATGAGGAGACTTTATGGCCAAAAAAATAACACTGCCAACCAGTTTGCTTTTGGCGGGATGCATATTACAGAGACCTGTTACTGGTCAATCGCTTCCCTTGATTGAGATTGATGAAACTGAATTGAATATTAATGGGTTGCAAATTATTGAGACCATTGAAACAGCGAATAAAACGACCACAAAAGTTATTTTTGTTTCTAAAGAAAGACACAAAGTATCAAAACGAATTCAAACGACTGTCATGGATAATGAAGGCGCTTCATTTTCCGAAGAAACAATTGATGAACTTGCCTATATTAATGGAAGATGTATTGAAACTTCGACTATAAATGAAGAGATTAAGACCAAAATTAAAAAAATGTGTGAATTTGAATTCAATGAACTAATGAACAACCATCAGTTCATCACTTACTTTGAAGATTATCGAGATAAGATCAAGCAATATTATAGTTATATGGCGCTTCATACCAAAAATATAGAATCAAGTGACAATTACCTCATGCGGACCCTTACTAAATGTAATGATGTTTTCCAACTCAAGGAAATTTTAGCTTTTAATGCATCAATCATTGAAATGAAATTTGAGCAAAATAGGCCAATCGCGCTTGCTATTCTCGAAAAGAAGAGAAGTAAAGACGAGCGGGGATTATCACGCATGATTCAATATGAAGTATTTTCTTAGTGATTGTGTAATTTAAATTTAATAACTGAATCGCTTTCTATAAGTGTCCTTTCTTTGTTATTTTAGATACTAATTGTATAATATAAATATAGACCATGAGGAGGAAATAAAATGGTTAAAGAATTTGGACTGCCTTGGCTTGCACATATACTCTTACAAATTTTTGTTGGGCCACTATGGGGCGCAATCATTCGGATTAAGCGCGACAAATTAGTGTGGGGAATTCTCTATTTCATCACCGGTGGATTCTTCGTGGTTGGTTGGGTCATTGACGTCGTCACCCTTATTCTTAATAAAGATTACGTCTTACTCGCCTAACTTAATACTTTACTGAACTAAAACACACTATCCAGTGTGTTTTTTTATTTCCTCTATTTCTTGAATTATTCCCTTTTTTAGCGTATATTAACCAAGTGGCGACGCCACTAGTAAAGTGAATCGATGATATGCAAATTAAAGATGTAACAAATGTCCTATTTATCAAAGATGATAAAGTGCTTCTTGGTTATAAAAAACGCGGATTCGGACTTCAAAAATATAATGGTTTTGGTGGAAAACTAAAGCCAGGCGAAACAATTGAACAAGCCGCCATTCGTGAAGCACAGGAAGAAGCTGGCCTCACAATGGTTGACTACTATAAAGCCGCTGAAATTGATTTTGCGGATAGCTATCCCTTACGGATGCATCTATATGTATGCACGAAATGGGAAGGTGATGTCACTGAGAGTGATGAAATGCTTCCGCATTGGTTCCCCTTTGATCAAGTGCCCCTTGATGAGATGTGGGACGATGATAAATATTGGTTGGAACTTGCTTTAACAGGCAAAAAGTTCCGCGCGACGTTTGTTTTTGAAAATAATGATGATTATAATGGTACCGCCGTAAATGAGGTGGTCAGTTACTCGATTAATTTAGTTGATGATTTAAACTAAAATACTATTTCGGCTCATTAAGAAGGGCGGCTTTATCCGCTCTTTTTTCTTTGCGCTTATAGCCTTCCGCTAGTCCGGCTGACAAGATGGTGCCCAATGCCATGATGCCTGTGATGACACTGAAGACAACGGGATATGACGTTGTTTTTAAAAATTCACCAATAGAGAGGCTTGCAATAATCCGGCCCATTGTTAATGATATTGACACAATAAATAGGGCTTTTGTTAAGTGCTTAAGCGGAATAATCCGGGCTAAAAATTTGACGTTAAAGACGAGGTAATAAGCCCATGCAATCCCGCGCATGATTGCCAAGATATAAATGAAGGGCAACGGTAAGTTAAACGCCACACCTATAGGCCGACTCATGACTAAAATGCCCATGAGCAGATAAGCAAAAGTTGGGTTTCTAAACATGTTTTTACGGAAGATAATAAAAACAAAAGAAAGAGCCTCGAGTAAGATCGTCGCTGAAATTAAATATCCATAGTCAGCGGTCGATAGACCACGTTCATTCGTTAAATAAATACTAAAAAAGTTATCACTAACCATCGAGAGTGACAGCACAAAAAAACAAAAGATTAAGTAGATGATTAAATCAGGATGTTTTTTAAGTTTAATCGTTGTTTTTTCTTCAGGGGAGATGTCTCGGTTAATTTCGATATTTTGTTTTGGAAGAAAAAAGCTCATGATGGTTGCGAGGAAGAAAAAGAGTCCCGAGGTGATAAAGAGGGCGTTATAGCCAATATTCGTTGTCCCGATGATTAAACCGCCGACAAAAGGTCCAATCACATAGCTGATGGTTCCCATCAGGCGCATCGATGAATATTGTTTATTCCGTTGACTAATGTAGGTACCACTATAGCCATCAAGCAATGAATAGTAGGGGCCGTTAAATAAGCTGACGATCGTTACAACAATTGCATAATAAATAAAAGGCTGATCAGTAATTAATCCGAAAAGCAAGGCAGCGGACATTTCAATAAAACCAAAAATAACCATTAAAGTTCGGTTAACATCAAGGTTTTTTGCCAGCTTTTGAAAGACGATATTGCCGATTAAAGCCGCTAAAGGCGATAGGGCCGAAACAAGTCCTGACTGACTCGTAGAAAAGCCTTGATTAGTTAAGAAGACATAAAGGAAGGTATAAAAAAAGGCATCGCCGAGAAAGCGGACGAGGTAGGTTGCTTTAAGATACTCGTAAGTGTGGATATTTGCTAATTTTTTCATGACTATTTTGGCCAGGCCACCCTTATAATATCATTAATATTATAAAAATTACCTATAAAAGATATAATTAACATATGATGGAAATACCAAATATAGTACCCCACTTTACAATCAGTATTTTTGAAATAATATTTGGTGAGTTTGCTCAAATTAAAGGAAGTCTTTTCGGAGATATCATCGTTAATCTTAATACCGTTATTTTGACAATTCTTGGTTTAATTTATTCGTATCAAATTCTTTTTAGTTTTACCTCAGTCATCATCAAAAGTAAGAAATTTCCCGATTCCAAAAAGAAAGCAGCCTACATTTTTTTAACGAGTGCCCGCAATGAAGAAAAAGTAATCGCCCAACTCATTCATTCGATCAGAGCCCTTAATTATCCTCAAGATAAGATTGCCATTCATGTTATCGCCGATAACTGTGATGATGAGACAAGCAATATTGCCGAGCGTTTAGGAGCAAAAGTTTTTAAACGTGAAGACAAGCAGATGATTGGAAAAAGTCATGCCCTTAATTTTTACTTTAAAATTGTTAAAAGGCCTAAACTTCCCCGCGATTTTGCGGGTTACATTATTATTGATACCGATAACGTTTTGGATCCAAATTATCTTACTGAAATGAACAAAGCAGTTCAAAATGGACAAAGTGACATTATCGCCGCCTACCGCAGTAGTACCAATATGGGGCAATCGCTCTGGACTTTTGGGACCGGGTATTCTTTTTTAAGAGAATGTAGCCTTTTACATAAAACACGTGAAAATCTAGGGGTTAGCTCATATGTCTCTGGCACAAGCTTTTTTGTGAGTCAGAAAAAAATGGCATCACTAGATGGATGGCCCTATCATCGGTTAATTGAAGATATTGAGTTTTCCGCAGACCATGTCGCAAAAGGGGGGAATATTCAATATGTTCATGATGCGATCTTTTATGATGAGCAACCAAATAGCTTCGCTGATAGTTGGCGGCAAAGAATGCGCTGGGTAAAGGGGTTATTTCAAGTTTCAAGGGGATATAGTATCCCAACATTCAAGTCAATATTTGCCCGTAATCGCACGCTAAAGCAACGTTTTTCATCCTTTGAGGCGTTTACCTTTGTGACGCCTTTTCCAAGTATTACGCTCTATTGGTTGACTTTTTATGGCCTGCTTTCGATCATTAATTTAGCGCTTACCGGCAATATGGCTTTCTTCATCCAAACCTATCTTTTCACCTTATTTGATTTTACCTTCTCACTCTTTTTGTTTACAACGGTGATGAGTCTTTTGATTACTTTTTCAAATTGGCGAAGGATCAAAATGTCGGTCTTTAAAAAACTCGTTTATCCATTTATTGCGTTTATCTTTTTATTAACATATATCCCGATGCTGATCATTGCCCCATTCTTAAAAATTGAATGGAAACCAGTCGCTCATCAGGGCCTAAAAAAACCTTTATAAGGTTACTTTATATATAAATGATTGATGGAGATATCTTCTAGTTTTTTGACATTAAGAAGAAGCATGATTTTTTTTAGGTCAAGGATCATTTCTTCAACTGTCGTAATCATTTCTTCAAGTGGCAATTCACTTAGTGTAAGAAAATAACGAGCCATCCCGACGGCTTTGGCCCCAAAGGCGTATGCCTTTAGGATGCTGGCGGGATTCATGATACCACCACTAGCATAGACGGTTAGTTCATTATATTTTTGGGCAATTTTAAGAGATTCGATTGTTGAAATTCCAAAGTCTTGGAGGGGTGAGGACTCTTTTCCTAAGCGCCGCAGTTCAATGGTTGTAAAACTGGTCCCACCTGCACCACTAACATCAACATAATGCGCACCAAGTTGAGAGAGGAGTTTAAAAGTTTCTTCATGCATGCCATAGCCCACTTCTTTGATAATAACGGGTACATCAACATGATCAAGAATGGCTTTGATATGATCGGCCCAAGCAGTGAAGTCGCGGTCGCCTTCGCCCATCACGAGTTCTTGGATACTATTGATGTGGATGGCAAGACCGTTTGCCTTCACAAGATCAATTGCTTCTTGCGCCATTTCTTTTGTGAAGTTAGGATTGACATTACCGACGATAAATAAATGGGGGTAATCGTGACGTAACTGACGATAAGCATCTTTTGCGGAAGGATCTTTAAAAGCAAGACTTTGTGAACCAATGAAAAATGGTATCCCAAAATGATTTGCGAGGGCTGCAAGTTTTAGATTGATTTGATTTCCAAGGCGATTACCGCCCGTCATGGCGTTAATGTAAAAAGGAAGCGAAAACTTTTTCCCTAAGATGGTGGTTGATAAATCAATATCGTCAAGCTTATATGAGGGAATACTATGATGTTTGAATCTGATGAGGTCAAAATCGTTTGTCGCAGCTTCTAAACCTTTAGCGTATTGAATATGATCATCTTTGCGATTACTACTCATTATCATTTCTCCAAATATCGAGGACTTTAATACCTTCATTTTCCCATAAAAGTGTTAATTCTTTTATTTTTGATGCATCACTTACTTGTGCAATGCCGCAGTCACCATAACCTGCACCAGATATTTTAGCGGCGATATCAAGGTCTTTTGCACGCGCCACCAGTTTTTCAAGCTTAGGCGTCATGAGGCCTTTTTTGACAAGGGAAAGGCTTTCTAGTAGCTGCTGATACTGCGTCAAATACATCGCGTCATACGTGCTGAGGTAATTATGGACAAGTTTCGAGGCCGTCTCAAAAAATGATGGGTCGATATCGCCGTTGGTATCAGGCTTAAAGTTTTCTTTTGTCCACCCAATAATAAAATTAGGGATCTTGGTTAACAATTTGATTTGCAGGAGAGGCCATTCCATTTCTAATAGTGAAAAGGTTCTTTTTTCACTTAAGAGCCATTCAACATCATAACGAACATAATAGAGTGGGACATCAAAAATATTACAGGCAATATCACCGCCGGAACTCAAATTTCCAAGTCGTCTTTGAATTAAGACGGCCATCTTAAATAAGAAAAGTGGTGATAGATTGGTTTGATAGAGTCGATTCAAAAGTTTTAAAGTTAAAACAATACTTGCCGCACTTGACCCAAGCCCATATTTTATTTGATCATCACTAATGAGGTTATTTTCAATTGTGTAGCGGAACGGTCGGATGGCGATATTTTTGAGCGCTAAATATTCATGAAAAAAAGTAATCGTTGCGACCGTATTTTTTAATTGATGTGGACAGTCGATTAGGATATCCTCATAATCATGGGAAATATCATTTTCCGTAATGGTCGTTTTATGATTTTCAATGAGGGTTCCTTGTAAAAAAAGGTTGACTGGGGCAATGAGGGCACCATGACCGCTTTTTAGTACGTTATATTCACCAATGATATAAAGCTTACCGGGTACTTTTTCATGCAGTCGTGTCACTAATGCCACCCCCGACACCGCTCACCTCAATTTTAATTCCTGGTATTAGTTCAATAATTTTATCCACATGGTCTGCTAATGTCAGTAAAATGAGGTTTGGACCAGCATCGAATGTATAATAAACAGGAATATGATGCTTTGATCGTATTGCTTTGATTGATTGGATTAATTTTTGTGTTTCTGGGACATGATATTCAATGCCCGCTTCGAGCATCACATTACGCATTAACTCGGCGCTTCGTTCTGATAATTTGCCAACCGTATCAATCTCTTGCGCTTTAAGGGCTTTAATCATTGGGTCCACTAGATCTTGACATTCTTGAACAAAAAGGCCATATGAGGGTGCTTTTTCAACGGTTAATTGCATCCCAATCCGACTAGAAATCGGTTTTGATTTTGCATCAATAACGGTAAAGAGCATCCGGAATTCTGGCCATTCAACCGGCAATTTCTCAGCAAAGCTTGATTCATGATCGGTTCCCTTATGCCAGATGACAAAGCCGCCATGAATGGAGCGAGCGGCAGAGCCAGAGCCGAGTCGGGCTAAGCGAGATAATTCCTTTTCATCGACCTTTTCACCAATGGCAGACACATAGGCAGCGGTTAATGCGGCAAATGCACTTGCGCTTGAGGCATAACCGGCGCGAATAAAGACATTGTTAAAAGAAGTGACGACACAAAAACTTTTTTGTTTAAATCTTTCGCGTAAGGTATTAAGGTGTTGCACGACACGAGTGTAGGCAAGACCTGTTAATTCAACATCATCAAGGATGACTTTATCTTTACGGAGTTTTTTATCGATGGTAACGTTTGTTTTGGTAAAAAAAATATCAGCTGTAACCGAGATACTTGTTTGTTGGGGGAGATTGATGACTTGATCAGTCTTACCCCAGTATTTTAGAAGTGCAATATTAATATTAGCGCGTTTATAGTTCATCATACTTCCCTTAAGTTTATCACCCAAGATGGGTATTTTTCAAGGGTAAGCCGTGCATTCAGCGCGGTTTTCTCATCTCGATAGAGTGCGATTAGGCATCCGCCCATACCGCCGCCTGTAATTTTAACGCCCACTGCGCCAGTGTAATGAATTTGATCTCTTAAGTCTTCAAGGGCAGGTGTCGAAATGCCGAGCGCTTTTAAATGGCTATGGCTAGCATTAAACATGGCCCCTAAAAGTTCGATGTCATTGTGTTCAAGCGCCCATTTGGCATTTGCCGTAATCGCGCCGAGCCCATTAATGTGGATATCACGGTGGGGGTGATTACTCACATGAATAACGGCATCACGAGTCGCACTATTTGTGTTTGAATAAAAGGCGACGAGATAGCCATCCATGTTGATTTTAATTGGTGTCATATGTGGGTTTTGATAAACAATTGGCTTTTCATACACAATCGTAGAGGCATCAATTCCACTTGCCTTTTGGTGATAAATATTTTCAGATATTTTAAGTAAGGTGAAGTAATCATCTTTTGATAACCCCAAATGGAAATGGTGATTAAAAGCATCAATTACGGCTTTTGCGACACTGGCACTTGATCCAAGCCCGCTTTTTTCTGGTAAATTAGAGCGGATTGCTATCGTCACCGGCGTCACGGAAGTATAAAGTTCAACCATTTTTTCAACGAGGGCTTTTAACCCGCGGAGTTCCTCGCTTGCTCCCGTAACTGGACCGTTATAATATTTGGTCTCAAAAGCATAATGGTCATGAGGCGTTAAAATAACTTCACTTCGCAAAGCGTAAAATGGAATTGCAATTGCAGGGTGTCCATAGACGACACTATGTTCCCCGATTAAAATAATCTTGGCTAATCCGTATCCATCCATAAGTATTTCCTAAAAGACCATCTTCAAGAGGGTAATAAAGAGGTTACCGGCATACAAGGCCATGAATTGGACCCCATAACCCGCACCTTTACGATTTAACCAACCACTAAAAAGACCAACCGCAAGGACTATGATTAGTCCATAAACCCCAGCTTCCGCAAAGGAAAGAAGGGCAATAATTGAGAAAAGGAAAATAAGGACGGTTTCTTGCGAAATATATTTAAAGACAATTTCCGTCATTTTTCTAGAATATTTCATACCTAACCAGACCGAGATGCTGACCCCGATAACAAGGCCAATGAGAATTGCGACTAATAATTGACCTTTTGGAAGTGTTAACCCTGAATTACCAAATTTAATAAACGTGCCATCAAGACCATTTGCCCCACTATTGAAGATAATTGAACCAGGACCAAGGGCCGCTGGTGAAATCGGGAAAGCAAACACAAAGAGCGAAATTAAAATCCCCGCGAGATAGGTGGCACTTGAGAGACCATTGACAACGGCCACACCTTGAAGTGCTTCTTGGACTTCATCTTTTTCGTCTCGCGTTGCGAATTCGCCAAGCATCATGGTGACACCAACAGGTGAAAGGAAGAATAATAGACTGCCTAAAGCACTCGCAATTGCGGTTTTCTTGACCACTTTCTTGGTGCCCGTTTTTACTCGTTTAACATCTTGTTCTAATAAGACAACTTTCTTGCCCTCGACTTGTTGTTTTTGGAAAACAGAGGGGAAAAGAAGTTCAAAGAGACCATAGACAAGGGGTCCAGTGGTGATACTTAAAAAGAAAGGCGTCATCGATAACTTGTGACCATCCATTAAAACATTTAAAAGGGTGTTATTAATGACTAAATTAGGATTTCTTAAAAAGGCCGTGGCGAAACCAAAAGGAATAATCGTTAATAAACCAACTAGCTTTTTCTTACTTGTAAGACTCATCAAGACGGCCCCACCAAGGAAGATATATTCATTGTAACTTTTGATGAAATTACTAATTTGTAAACCGGTTTGAACAGATATAAATTCAAATAAACCCCAAAATGCAAGGGCGATGGGTAAACTTACCAAGACGCCAATTAATGAACCGAGCATCATCCATTGCACGCTATAGGATGTATAGCCATGTTTTTTTAAGGTTTGACTTGGTCCGACTAAAGGCGTGGACATCACACCACCAGGGATTGATGTGATTGCCGTTGGAATAGAGTCCGTGATATTTAAAGTGACAACGGCGGCAATGAAGGCCGACATAATTAAAAGCGGATTCAGTTTTAACGACACGAGAATAACGGTCATTGGCACAAGGACAGACGTCTCATCAGTACCAGGGATAATCCCGATGATGACATATAAGACGGTCATCAAAAGGGCAATTCCGCCCATTTGAAGAAGTAAGGATAATGTGATAGTCATTATTTTGGGTCCTCACTTTCGGGAGTATCTTGATCAGATCTCGTAAGAATCGTGCGTTGTGGTTTAATCCACATATTATTAATAATAAACGCGACCAGTACGGCAAGCGTACCGAATCCGTAAATTAAGTCTTTCTTATTACTCGCAATGGCTGGATATTGATGGGCAAGTAGTTCAATCACCACAAATGTGATGGCCACAAGTAATAAACTAATGGCTAAACCAATAAAGAGTGAAGAGATGACTATATGATCACCCCACAAACTCACCATCGTTTTCTTCTTTTTCATAGCTTTTACCTCGCTCGAAAGACTATTATAACATTAATTAATAGTGCAAGTATGTATTACATAAAAAGGGGCGTGTGCCCCTTTTTGGTCTATCAATTGTGATTATATGATTTGGCTGACATCTTTGACCACGTAGGTCGGGGTAAAGGATGAGGTCTTTAAGTCATCTTTCGTCGCTTCACCAGATAATACAAGAACTGTATCAACGAGGGCGTTGGCACCTAAGGCAATGTCAGTATAAAGACGGTCACCAATGACGACAACGTCATCTCGCTTAAGGCCAAAACGTTCTAAAATAGTTTCAACAAATAGCGCACGCGGCTTTCCTAAATAAAGCGGATTGCGACCGGTTGCATTAAAAACCATAATCGCAAAGCTTCCACAATCGGGTAGATAACCATCCTCCGTCGGGCACACAAGATCAGGATTCGTCGCTAAATACGTGACCTTTGGATCTTTGACTAATTCACAAAGGGTTGTGAGTTTCTTATAATCAAGGGTTGTGTCATATGTAAGAACGACTACTGTTGCTTCCTTCGGATTAACAGGGACGTTGATACCCGCTTGTTTAAATTCATCGATGACAGCCGGAGTGGCCACGAGATACACATTCTCGTGTGAGTGATGTTTATGTAAATAATCAATCGTAGCGCTTGTCGAGGTATAAAATTCATCACTTGTAGCGGATATTCCAAATTGCTTCATTTTGGTGACGTATTCCGCGATTGTCTTTGATGAATTATTCGTGATAAATAAGTAAGCTGCCCCACTCTCCCTAATCTTATTTAAGAAGGAAAGTGTAAAAGGGAAGAGATTTCTTCCCTTATAAAGTGTACCGTCTTGATCAAGCAGAAAGAGCTTTTTTGAATGATTAAACGAGATGGCCATGTTTATTCCGCAGCCGTAACATCATGTTCAGCGATTGCTTCAGTATGGACCGGTTCACCATGTTTGACAAAGAACATTGGAATGAAAGCAAGTCCCATAAAGATTGCGCTATAAATGAAGAGTGATGGATAGTATTTCGTAATATCCATTAAGGCACCAGATAGGATCGGAGTCACGATCATAGCGCCCATGCTCGCCGTGTAATAGTAACCAGTATAAACACCAATATTTCCGTGCTTAGACATCTCAACAACCATTGGGTAACTATTGACATTGATCGTTGCCCAGCTAATCCCGACAAGGCCCATAATGACATACATTAAGAATTGGGTCTCTGCCGTAATAAAGATGGCACCAACCATGGCGAGTGTTAAGAAGACAATACCGACTAAAATCATACGCCGACGACCGACTTTTTGTGAGAGTAGACCAATCGGAATAAAGGATATGGCCGCAGCGACGGTGCCGACGAGTGGCGGCAAGCTAAAGGATTGAAGACCTAAGTGGTTAAAGGCATAAACGGAGAATTTACTTGTTGCAGCGTTATAACCCATAAACCATAAGACCACAGCGGCTAAGATAAGAATAAATGACCGACGCACATCTTTCGGCATCTTTTCATCTGCCGTATATTGTTTAATATCGACCCCTTCCTCATCAATTTGAAGGGAGTCGAGGTTGTATTCTTTCGTAATGCTTAGCATTTCTTCCGACCATTTATTTTCTTTGACGGTGAAGAAGAAGACGGCAATAATAGCAATCATGAATACCCCGGTTAGGGCAAAGATAGTGACATAACCAGTTTTATCAAAGACTGGGCCCGATGCAAGAAGGGCCACTAATAAATATGAAACACCGCCACCGACTGTTCCAAGAAGGTTGATCACGGCATTGGCTTTACTACGTAATGGTTTTGGGGTGACATCAGGCATTAAGCTGACGGCTGGACTCCGATAGATACCCATCGCCACGAGAACGAAGAATAAGACAACGATGAAGCCAATTAGTAAGCCGGGACTTTCCATCGTAATATCGGAAAATATATTGGCAGCGCGATGTTCAGCGACATAGGATTTTACAATATTAGGGATGTTAACAAGGTTACCTGTAACCTCCAGGGTTCCCGTTACCAAGTTTCCATCTTTTGTATAGTAGAACACGTTGTTTATTTCATCAAAGAGAATCTCGCTATATCCAAATTTGGTCACTGCGAGTTGTTGGGCTAAATCAAAAAATGCCACCCCAACAAATAAAATTGCCGCAATGAGCGTACCGATGATAATAAACGGCGTGCGTTTCCCATATTTCGTCCGTGTTTTGTCACTTATTTTCCCAAAGAGGGGTAATAAGAATAACGCTAAGATATTATCTAGCGCCATCACAAAACCGGAAGCGGTTTGGCCAAGACCAAAGTTATCCACTAACATCTTGGCAATCAGAAGATCGTAGACTGTCCAAAATAACATGATGGACATGAAAGCAAAACCAACAAGATAGGTTCGCTTTTGATTAAACTTCAGATTCATAAATACTCCTTTATAATCTTATTTTTTCAAAAATAATGTTATCGGCGAGCGTACTAGCTTTTGCTAATTTATCAGGATTATCAATCGTCCACGTCAGAAGTGGTAAAGATCGTCTTTTCCGTTGAATTTTTCTTTTATGTATAAATTTTATCTCATAATTAAAGAAATCGGGCTTAGATATTTTAAGAATTAAAAGTGAGCGGTACATGAAATGAACAAATTTTGATTGGCCTGCTAGATTATCGCTTAATAATTGCCCTACTGGCATCCCTGTATTTGCCTTCCTCAGGTCTTTGACGACATAAGGATTAAAGGATTGCAACGCAACGCTTTCTTGATATGGATAACTGGCGACGATCTTTAAAACTTCAGGCACTAAATTTAAAGGTACTTCATTTTCCGCTTTCAATTCGATGAGTAAGGGTACCCGTCCGTTGATAAGGTCAAGGACATCGGTGAGTAGTGGGATTTTTGAATGGGTCAAGTTTAGCGAAAGGGCTTCAAGATCTTTGAGTGTCACATCACTTATAAGTAAATCAACACCGGTTGTTCGCAAGGTCGATTTATCATGCATAACGATAATTTTATTATCTTTTGTAATATGAACATCGAGTTCAATGCCGTAACCTTTTTCAATGGCCTTTTCAAAGGCGGGGATAGAATTTTCATCAGTTTGGTCGTCGTGAAGACCACGGTGCGCGAGTGCGACCGAAAAAATAGGGTGTTTTTTATTAAGCATGTATTTATTTTCACGAAATCACCTCTAAAAGTCAATGCTGAGCCCTCATGAGGGTGATATGGTTTATAATTTATTAGAAAACGGGAGGAAAAACGAATGGATCAACTATTTGAATTAGTTAAACTTGAAACAAAAAGACAAAATGAAGGCTTGGAACTCATTGCGAGTGAAAACTTTACAAGTGGGAAAGTTCGCGCCCTTGCGGGTTCGATTTTAACGAATAAATATGCTGAAGGATATCCTGGTAAACGTTATTATGGTGGCTGTCATTACATTGATGAAATTGAACAACTTGCTATCGATTTATTAACGAAACTATTTGATGTTAAATATGCAAACGTTCAACCTCATAGTGGCAGTAGTGCGAACATGATTGCCTATGCCAGTATCCTCGAATTAGGCGACCGCATCTTGACGCTTTCCCTCAATGAAGGAGGCCACTTAACCCATGGTAGTCCTGTTAATTTTTCTTCCAAACACTATCAAGTAACCCACTATCATTTAAAGGCTGACGGGACCATTGATTACGAAGCCTTACGTTTAACTGCCCATGAAATTAAACCAAAACTCATTTTAGCGGGTTTTTCCGCCTATCCCTTTATCATTGATTTTGCAAAAATTGGGAAAATTGCCAAAGAGGTTGGTGCTTATTTTATGGTCGATATGGCCCATATTGCGGGCCTTATTGCTGGCGGCGTTCACCCAAGTCCATTTCTATATGCGGATATCGTGACCTCCACGACGCATAAAACACTTCGTGGACCGCGGGGGGGTATCATCTTGACAAACAGCGAAGAAATTATCAAAAAAGTGAATTTCATGTGTTTCCCTGGCATGCAAGGGGGACCACTTGAAAATATTATTGGTGCAAAGGCGCAAGCGTTTTACGAAGCACTACAACCTTCCTTTAAAACCTATATCAAGCAAGTCGTTGAGAATACCAAAACCGCTTCTGAAACTTTCATCAGACTCGGCGCGATTGCGAGTAAAACCGACACCCATTTATTTTTACTCAATACAAAAAAGTCATATGGGATTACCGGTAAAGATGCCGAAAAGATGCTCGAAGATATTCACATTACAACCAACAAGAACATGCTTCCCAATGATGATGAACGGCCGAATGTAACCTCGGGAATCCGTTTGGGGTTTGCAGCTGTCACAACGCGCGGGTTAGATAAAGCTGGAACCATTGAAACAGCGACCATCATTCACGACTTTCTAAGCGCAAAAATTAGCAAAGAAGAAGCCTTGAAACGAGTGAGCAAGCTGACAGAAAATTTACGTGCTATTGATAGTCTTTAATTAAATCACATGTTATAATTTCAAATGTAAAAAAGGAGCTATTATGAAAAAATCACTTGTATACTTCCAATCCGGCGGTCCAACCGCTATTATTAACACCTCATTCTATGGTGTTATCAAAGAAGCCAAACGGCAAACCGAACATATCGATGGGATTTATGGCAGTCTCAATGGGATTGAAGGGTTATTAAACGATAACTTAATCGATCTCCGTAAAGAAGATGAAGCCCAAATCGAATTATTAAAACAAACCCCAGCAGCCGCGCTTGGTACGACCCGTTATAAATTATCGGGTGATATCAATCATGAAGATTATCAAAAAATCCTCACGACGGTTCGCAAACACAATATCGGATATATGCTTGTTAACGGTGGCAATGACTCAATGGATACATGCTATAAATTATCAACTTTCTTCCGTAAAGCGAATGTTGACTGCAAAGTGGTAGGCATTCCTAAGACGATTGATAATGACTTAGCCTTCACCGATCACTGCTTAGGTTATCCTAGTGCAGCCCGGTATGTGGCCCAAAGCATTCAAGATATCGCCCTCGATAATAAGGTGTACAAAAAATCAAAATTTGTCATCGTTGAAGTAATGGGTCGTCATGCGGGATGGTTAACTGCCGCTGCCAGTGTGATTCAAGATCCAGAACTTAAACCGGATTACATTTACTTACCAGAAGAAAAATTTGATTTAGAAGAATTCCTTGTAAAAGCGAAAGAAGTTTATGAAAAGAAAAAACGGGCCCTCTTTGTTGTCAGCGAAGGGATTGAAACGCAAATGCCTGCTAAAGATAAAGCAGTTGATTCTTTTGGTCACATGCAATTGGGCGGCTTTTGTGCGCAACTCGCGAGTATTGTTCAAGAACGTTTAGGTTATAGCACACGACCCATTGAATTTAGTCTTTTACAAAGAGCAGGTACGCTCGCGATTACAGAAACCGACCAAAGAGAGGCCATTAAAGTCTCTGCAATGGCCGTTAAGAAAATCGTCACAGGTAAAACTGGCGTTATGGTCATCATTGAACGGAAACCAGGACCTAAATATAAAGTGAGTTATAAACTTAAAAACTTACGCGGAATTGCTAACGTTGAACACATGATGTCACCAGAACTTATTCATGACGTCAATCATGGCGGTAAATTATTTAGTGAATACTTACTACCACTTATTGAAAAACCAATTAAGCTTGAGTATGATGGCGGTATCACCAAATACACAGTCTTAAAAAAAGTAAAAGTTAAGTAAGTAAATTAAGTTGATGATAGGCGGGAAAACAAGACGTTTACCCGCCTTTTTACTAGAATAAATCGGTATAATAAAAGTATGAAATGGGTATTTATTAGTCTTGGCATTTTAGCCTTTCTCATCGTCTCCACCTATGCTTGGGTTGTGGCGCTTACTTTTGGTGTCTTATTTCGTCGACCATTGACCCAAAAACAACTTTATCTCAAACCATTATTCGGAAAGGATTTTATCCGTCACTTAGATACAATCAAATATCAAATTGGATTGATTGCTGCCCGTCCTTTTGAAGAGGTCTCGATCATGAGCGGCAACCTTCGCTTAAAAGGGAAATTTTTTGAGAACAAACAAAGCAATAAGGTTGTTATTTTTGTCCATGGTTACTATTCTTCAGGGATGAAAGATATCGGGTATCTAGGTAAACTATACGAAGACTTAAAAGTGTCGCTTCTGATCATTGATCAACGCGCGAATGGTGCGAGTCAAGGTGTTTATACAACATTAGGTGCGATGGAAAGATTCGATATTAGAGAATGGACATTCTATATTGATAAACGTTTCAACGGTAAAAAGGATATCTATCTTCATGGTGTGTCGATGGGTGCTGCAACGAGCTTGCTCGTCACGGCATTAAACGGACTCCCGCGTTCATTTAAAGGCGTCATCGCCGATTGTGGTTATTCACGGACCAATGGCGTCTTACTTTATGCCGGCAAACGCATTTATAAGATTAGACCTAAAATTCTTTATATGGGCATTAATTTATTTGCTCGCTTCTTTGCAGGCTTTAACTTAAACAAAGTAAAAATAAGCAAAGAACTTAAGAAAAATAAAACAATACCGATTCTATTTATTCATGGCTCCGCCGATGTCTTTGTGCCTTATAATATGTCAGTGAAAAATTATAAGGCAACCCCGGCACCCAAGAAGTTAATCCGCATTGAAGGCGCTGCCCATTGTGAATCATATTTGCTAAATCCGGCATTATATACGAAGGAAGTAAAGGAATTTTTAAATGAATGATATCCGCTATTCTCGCACCATCCAAATTATTGGTGATGAAAATTTTAATAAGATAAAAGATAAGAAGGTCATCATTTTTGGTGTTGGCGGTGTCGGAGGTCAAGCCCTTGAAGCGCTCGTGCGAGCTGGATTCATCCATATCACGATTGTGGATCATGATGTCGTTGAAGCTTCGAATCTCAATCGACAACTCATTTCCACAAGTGATAATTTAGGTAAATCAAAAGTAGAGGCTGCAAAGGAACGGATGATATCAATCAATCCACTGTGTGAAATTAACCCCCTTTTTGTAACAATTAACGCCCAAAACATCGATGATTTTGACTTAGAGTCATTCGATTATATTGTTGATGCGATTGATAGTTTCGATGACAAGATGGCCCTTATTATATACTGCTTGCGTCATAATCTAAATATCATTAGTGCTATGGGAGCAGGTAATCGCCTTGATCCAACACAAGTCTATTTGACGAAAGTAGAAAAAACAGAAGGATGCCCATTGGCAAAGAAGGTGCGATACGTTTTGCGCAAAGAAAAATTAACTGGATTAATGGTCGTAACATCAAAGGAATTACCGTTAGATAATATTGGTGTTCGTCCGGGTAGTTCGCCATTTGTTCCACCAGCCTATGGGTTAGCAATCGCCAGTTACATTTTTAAAAATGTAATAAGCAAATAGTGTATGATTATATTATATGAAACGGACAAAACGAGCCTATCTTTGGGAATTCTTTAAGAGTTCATGGACAGTACTGCGGTATAAGTTTTTCCGCATAAAACCAAGAACCGACCAAATCGGGAAATATAAAGAAATCACAATGCAAAAAGGAAGTCGCGCCATTGAAGACGCGATTTTAAAAGGCGAACCTTTTGCCGCAATCCGGTTTGGCGCGGTCGAAATTAGCGCCATCAATAATTATGAAAAAATCCGATTTGGCTTTAGTCGGAGATATAAGAAGTCGGTACGTTACAGTATTAAAAATAATGCAGGGGTGTTTCCGGCCACTGACGAGATTATTGAACATTATGCAAGATATCTTGAAAATCATTTGAAAGAGACAGATATTTTGGGCGTAAGTGGTGTTCACATGGAAAATTACTTTTTTAAAAATCTAACACCAAACGCAATTCCAGTTCAAAATTGGTCACTTGATCCGATTCTTGGTAAATGGACCTCATTACTTCGTGGGAAAAATGTCTTAGTGGTATCTCCTTTTGCAAAGCAAATTGCCGAACAGTACAAGAAGCGTCATCTCCTTTTTGCCCAAGAGCCAGAGATACTTCCTGAGTTCCATTTGGAGACGGTTGAATCCGTGATGAGTCAAGCCGAGGCGCATGATGAACGGTTTGAAAATTGGTTTGAAGCACTTGATTATTTAAAACTTGAAATATTGAAAAAAGATTTTGATATTGCGCTTGTCGGAGCGGGTGCATACGGAACTGCACTTTGCCTTTATATAAAGAGCTTAGGAAAAATGGCCATTCAAACTGGTGGAGCTACCCAGTTGCTTTTTGGTATTATGGGGAAAAGATGGGAACAACGAGACTATGTATCTCGCTTTGTTAATCCCCATTGGACGCGACCAAATTTAAAACCTAAAGGTTATACAAATATAGAAGAAGGGTGTTATTGGTAATGAAGGAAGAATCACGAAATAATAGACTTGTCCTCATTTCATTGTTTCTAACCTTAGAAATAATGTTATTTATCGCTTTTGATTTTGGTGGAATTGGACTCCTATTTAAGGGGATTGCATTTGTGCTTATGTTGATCCTCTTACCCCATTTTTGGAAAGGGATGCAAGATGATTTGATGAAGGGATTATATATCTTACTCATGCCTCTTGTCTTTTATTTGTTCATTACACTCCTTGCCCCAGCCTATGGCACGATGGATGTTGTTTATAACAATGAAACCTTTATGAACTTCTCACTATTTACAAAGTTAATCAATCTTGTTGGCATCACGGCAGTATTAATCTTAGGATACATGGTTAACAAAAGCGGCCTATTTTCTGCAAAAAGCGTCTATATTGTGGTTCTTGCCGGATTAGCGGCGCCTATTTTTATTTCATTTTTAGCAACGCTTATTAATTACGGACCATTTCATACCATCATCTATGCAGGTAAAGTAATCTTTTATAATGGTGATGTTTATCTCGTGGCGACACAAGCGAGTTATCTCGTTGGTTTTAGTATTATTCCTGCAAACATTAACGTCTTAATCAATGGTGCGATTATCCTATCAAGCGTTGGTTTTGGTCTTCTCTTCTTAAAAGGAAAGCAAGAAAAATATGAGACGATTACGCTAGCAGTTGTGAGTGCAATCGGCCTTCTTACAATTGTCATGCTAGGTGCCTTCCGGCAACTCATCTATCTCATTCCTGCCGCGCTATTTGTGCTCGTTATGAAATTTGGCCTGATGAAATACTTAAAGAACAAAGTAACCCTAGGTATTCTTTTAGGGGTTGTTAGTTTTGGCGCTATCGTCTTTATTTTGACCGCCTTCAATGTTTTTAACCTTCAGACCATTTGGCAAAGTAATCCGATTACTCGGCGTCTTTTATTAAATGGGTACATGACAAAGTTTTATTTTATCTTTAAAGAAGCTATTTCTTTTAAAAATCTTTATGGCGATTTCCGCAATTCAATTGGAACCATTGATATTTTCCCAACCGGAAACTTTCTTTTTGATTCATTATGGATTGATGGGTTATTAGGATTTTTAGGACTTGCCATTTTCCTTACTTTATTTGTGAATAACCTTATTCGTTATTTTGCTAGTAGTCGCGATAGTCAATTACTAAAGGTTAGTCTCGTAACGTTACTTCTAACGATGTTTTTCCGTTTCATGCTTAAGTATCCCTTCCATCGCTTTATTTATGAAGAACATTTAAGCTTTGATTTTTGGCCCTTGATTAATTCACCATTTTTCCTAATTACTGTTTTCTTTGCAGGCTATGTTTTTACAGCAAGTCAATCTGACGGAGGTAAAATTGATGAAAAAAAATAATATAGGGTTCCTATTTGCGGCCCTCTTTTCCATTACCGGCTGTAGCGCCGTACGTGAAACATTCGATCAAGATCAATTCCATACGAATGATTTTAAACTGAATTACTATCACGGGACGCCAAGTAAGTATCTAGTCGCTGATAACTATCGCGAAACGATTATTAATGCAACGGGTCGCGTTACATTTAATTCGCCATTTGACAATGCTTATAACGCCATTATCTTAAGTGATGTCTTAAACGGAGATATTCCTTCGATTGATGAAGCGATTGCCCTATATGGTGATGATAAAGTCAAAGCCATTAAGCTTGAAGATTATGCCTCGGAAGTTGAATATGTTTTTGCGATTAATGAAAGTTTAGCTAGACCAGATAACCTAAAAGCATCCTATTTCCATTATGCGGAACTGAATAGCATGACTACGGGCGCCAACTTTAGTGAGACGATTAAAAATGCTTTTAAGCAAGGCATCTTTTCTAAATTGACCGATACCCTAATTGTTTGTGATGGCAGTGGGTCATTAGTACGCATTCAAATTGATGAAACCGGGATGGGGCAAACGTTTAGTCATGAACTAATAGACTATCGCAATTTTGTTATTTCCGCCCGCGGGGGCACCAGTATTGATTATGGCAAAGAAGGTATTCCGAGTGTCCGTAGTGCTAATGTGCGGATGAAAATCAGTTTCTTTATTGAAAAGAGCACCACGAGTGAAGCCCTTAAATATACACTTATTTATGATGTTCCGGAGATGAGTAGCGATAATAATAGTTTGACGACCGTCATGACCATGGATCTAACAAGTCTTTTACCAGCAGAAGCATTAAAAAGAGTTAACGGTATGACCATTAACTATGAATTACTCGATCATGATTACTTAATGCCAGGTGGCGTTAAGAACGACACAACGGACTATGAATTTGCCCTTATGCTTTACGAAGTGATGTTCCCTTACTCGGTCTGGCGCTAGAAATATCGAGCCATTCACCAATCTTAAAGTCAGCCTGATCATCATCGAAGATGAGGGTCCCTTTCGCAGGGGTAAAGGTAAATTCATTAAAGTATATTTTCCCGTTAACAAGGAAAAAATCTACCCGACAAAATAATAAATCATTTGCAAGTTCTTCTGCATACGTGACCATTTCTCGGAATTGTTTTGGTTCGACAGGCGGGGTGTCACTTTTAGACCAATGATTAAATTGGGCGCCGTCAAAAGCTGAAAAATCGATCATTAAATTATCATAACGAATATCCCTACCACGATTAGAAACAACGTATAAATAGCGTGCTTTGCCATTAAATACATGAATTTTGAATTCGATGGGGAGGGTATTATTTTCACCAACAAATTCCTCAATGATGAGCCCGGGTTTAATTTTTGAGTAGTGGGGTTCAACCGTCTTTGCGCCATAATCAGTTTTTAACCACTTCCGAAGTTTCTTTTTTAAAGCCACGATATCAAGGCTATTTTTATCAAGACAAATATAGTTAAGGCCACTGGCATGGGTGGCTTTTATCACAAATTTATCGGGTAATTTATCAAATTTTATTTGTTCAACTTTATTACACATTCCCAACACCGAAATTAATAAATGTTCATGACCTTTGGAATAGACGCGTGTTCTCGCGCCAATTCGTGATGTTGCTCTAATAACAGCCTCTGTTTTTGGATAATAATATAATCTTAAATATTGGAGTTTTTCAGTATAGCGGTTGAGATTTTTCCAATCTAGCTTATGTCCGGTAATATAACGATATTGAAGCGAAATGTATTTTTTTTTGGATATCAAACGAATAATGGGTTGTAATGATTTCGCAATAAATCGTTTTAACTTATTTTCCTTAAAACGTGGATTAGCCATTTTTCGCTCCTTTTACTTGCCCGTAAACTAAATCTTCACGGGTCAAATAGAGTAGTGTTAGGTATATGATACCACCTGTAAGGACGCCAAGTCCAACGGTCGTTAAAAAAGGTAAGAGCGGAAGAAATTGTTTGATTATCAAAACGATGATTAAACTGATGCCGGAAGCAAGGATGATTTTGAGATTATTCAGACTGAAAAGGTGACGAAATACGTATTTTCTTGTCGAGATGATTAAAATCGTAAGCGTGATGAATTCCGAGAGCAGAGTAACTAGGGCAACCCCTAATAATGGATTATTTTTAAAGATGAAGAGGGCAAAGATAAGACTAAAGCTTATGTTAAAGAGCAGACTGAATAACATCGTAAAGAAATAGACTTTTTCTTTTTTGAGAGGGACTAACACTTGTTGATAGATTCCGTCATGAATGGAGTACGTAAGCATCAATGAAGCGAGAATGATCACCGCCAAGGCCGCATTATTAATTGCTGCGGTTGTCCAGTAGGGGCTTCCTTGGACAATGAATCCAACAATTTCGTGAGCAAACCCAATCATAAACATCACGGCAGGGACCCCAATGAAAAAGGTGATATTTGTGCTATAACTAATGATCTTATGAAAAGCAGATAAGTCATTATCTTTAAGTGCACGGGTCGTGCGAATTACAAATACGCTACTAAGTGAAGTAATGATGGTAATGACAATTTCAATCCCGCGAACCCCGACCGCATAAGCGCCAGTTGTCGCGAATGAGTCATCTAGATAACCAAGGATTAAAGAATCATTTTGATTGTACGCGGTTATTAAAAAGGTAATACCAAACACAAATAAGAGCGAGCGCGATAAGTGATTTAAGTCGAGTTTTCGTTTCAATGAAAAACGAATCCCTTCTTTTCTTAAGAGCATGATGTTAAGCGTCACGGTGATGACGGTCGCTAGTAAATTAAAAAAGGTATAAAGATAGAGATCATGATCATTCTGAACAAAGATAATAATTAAGAGGGTGCCTAAGATTGTCGTTGCAAGGGCTCTCGTCGCCATATAGAAGACACGGTCGAGGGCGATATAAACCCATTCAAAGGAGAAGACCCCAACGAGAAAGTTGACGGATAGTAAAAATACAAGGTTCCATGTCTCACCTGCAAACAAGGTGTTTTTTGCACTAAACATGATTATGACTAGTAATAGAAATGATAATGCCGTCGTTATTAGTTGAAGGACAAAGAAGGATTGAACTTTATGACTTAACGCTTCTTTATCGTCTTTTACCTTTGCGCATTCTCGAATCGCAATCAGTGGGATGCCTAATCGGGAGATAATCAAAAAGTAATACACGAATGTATTTGCCCAACTATACATCCCCATGGCTGAAGCGCCTAGTGCTTGAGAGGCAAACGGAAAAGAGATAAAGGAAAGAAGCGCAATGGTGACATTACGGATGAGTGTAAAAACAACAGGGGCTTGCATTTCTTTACGTTGCATAGATTGATTATAGGTTATTTTTATATATTAATTATATAAATTCTATATTTTTGTCATAAGATCTTTAATTTTTACGATCATTTCTTTACTAGAAAGTGATGTTTCAAGATTGCGCTTTGCTCGTTTTGCGCGTGTGGTCCAAAGATCAAAATCAGTTTGAATATCTTGAAGGGCTTGATTGATTGATTCGGGTAAATTGTCCTTTAGCCAATAAACATCATCGCCAACGAGCTTTTTAATTTCTGAATTTTGGGTTGAGATTGTAATCGTACCACTATTAATGTAATCAAGCATTTTACTTGGCACGGAATACTTATCAATCTGGGTATCGACCGGACGAGGATTAATATTGACTAACGCTTTTTTGGATAATTGAAAGGCAATCTCGGGTGAAACTTGACCTAAAAATTCAATATTCGGATAGGATTTTTGTGTTAATAAACTACCAAGTGGCCCATGGCCGACAACGAGTAATTTAAGGTGATGATTATTATTTTTGAACGTCTCAATTAGTTCACCAACGCCATAACGATTGTATAATGCGCCAGCAAAAAATGCATATTCTTCTTTTTTAAATGGCTCATGTATTGTTTCACTAATAAATCCCGGAATGGTTAGTGACGGCTTTAAAGTTGGATTGAATAATTGATTAAGACCATCCGTTAAGGTGATAAAAGCATCGCATGTTTGACTAAGTTTAAAAATGGATTCACTATAACTTTTTTTAGTGCCAGTAATATTAATGGGGTTGTCGGTTACGATTCCAATGACTTTTACTTGGTGATATTGTTTTAACTTTCGCGCTAAATGGAGCAGTGTTTGGTTCATCACATCAACAAAGAGATAGTCAGGCTTGAAGCGAGTGAGCAATTTGTGCCCACCGAGTAAAATACCAACACGTTTGATGATAGGCAGATTAACATAAGCAGGATAGAAATAGTGATCCTTTTGTTGTTCTTTAAGAAATAGATCTTTACTCATCGGACGACTGCTAAGAACCTTGAGTGTTTCAAATTTAGAAAGTAAATCAATTAGTTTTGTATGAAAATTTTGGTTGCTAGGATTTGGTGCAATGCGATTTTGGGAGAGAAAACGTTCATAGTCCTTGGGATGCCGGGCAGTTGTAAGGTAAAGAATTTTCATTGATGTCGCTCCAAAATATTGAGGTGAACTTGAACTGAGTCTTCAATTGTCGCCGCGGAAGCAATGGCTTCATTAAAGAAATCAGCTTTAAAAAGGTCATTTAGCTTTGTATTTAGATCTTCACCATCATGAAGAATTAATCCGTTTTTACCATCGACAATAAGTGAGTGTGCTGCAATCATATTGTTATTGGTTAAGACATTTAAGCCGTGGGCAAGGGCTTCATTAATCACATGGCCATAAATATCGTAGTTACTTAAATAAACGGCGTTATCAGAATGTTTCAAATACTCAAAGACGCGTTCTTTCGGGGCAAAAGGGAGAATAAATACATGGCTTAAATGGTGCTCTTCAATATAGCTGCGGTAGTTTTTTTCTTCTTCGCCATTCCCGACGAGGATAAGGGCATGATCAGTAGGGATATCTTTCCAAGCTTTAATTAAACACATGTTATTCTTGCGCTTTATAAAGCTGGTAATACAAATGGTAAAGTTTTTGGCCTTAATATTTTGTTTTTCCCAAAATGCGATTTTTAATGTCTGATTGACTCTTGCCTGTATAACATTTTTTTGGTAAACAGTGGAATAAGGGTAATTAACGATTTTAGAAGCAGGTGCTTGATAGTGGAGAAGATACTCATTGGCTTTTAGGGCTGGACTAAAATAAAGTGATGCACCCCGAATAAAGTATGTTTTAATGCGCCGCATCCATTTTGGTTCACGTTTTACAATGCCACCATTGATATAAAAGGCATACGGTATTTTTTTTCTTTTCAAATAACGAAGGGCAATCATTTCCGTTAAGGTTGAGTACCCGTTCATAACAATGAGGTCATATTGATTATGTTTTAGATGCGTGCGGACACCCCACGACAAGTGGTTCTCATTACCTAAATTGACCCCTTTAATCGTATGATGTTTAAACTTGTATGTCGCTTCATTATAAAAACTATGATGACGATTTTTCGCACTAAACCGTTCGAAAATTACATGGATATCATGTGCGTCTGCCAAACCATTAAATAAAGCGACCTTATAAGGGGCCGGATGATTAAAAACAAAAAGTATTTTCATATCTTCAATTATACAATATTTAATCGTTTTATTCTCTGATATCGAGCGTGTATAATGAGCCTATGAAACAAGTTAAGACATGGCAAGATTTTTTTCTTGAGCTAGAAAATACGCTCTATTTTAAGAACATAAAAACACTAGTTGAGACATCGGATGAAACGCTTGTCTTTCCGAAGAAGGAGGATGTTTTTAGGGCCTTCCAATTCACACCATTGGACAAGGTAAAGGTTGTTATTTTAGGGCAAGATCCATACCATCAACCGGGCCAGGCAATGGGGCTTGCGTTTAGTGTTCCACATGGTTTTAAATTGCCGCCAAGCTTACGGAATATTTTTAAGGAAATGCATGATGATATTGGCGGACCGCTCATGAGTGATGGAGATCTGACTTATCTTGCAAAACAAGGTGTCTTTCTTTTTAATACCATCTTGACCGTGCAAAAAGACAAACCCCTTTCCCACGCGAATGACCATTATGCTGCTTTTACTAAGGACGTTATTAGTGCCCTCAATAATGCGCCGCAACCCATTGTTTTCATTTTGTGGGGCGCATACGCAAAGACCTTTAAAAAATATATTAATAGCCCCAATAAGATCATTATTGAAGGCAATCATCCTTCACCCTTAAGTGCCAATCGGGGCGGATTCTTTGGACTGAAATACTTTTCTAAAACAAATGAATTTCTTAGCAAAAACGGTGTTAAACCAATCGATTGGCACAAATAAGCATTTATTATTTTAATTCGTCATATTTTGTTATAATAAATTCACGGGAGCTAGGTATGCCTGGCTGAGAGGAACTATAAATGTTCGACCGCACCTGATACAGGTAATGCTGGCGTAGGGATCTTTAACCTTCACGCTAGTGGAGGCTTTTTTGTTTCAAGGAGGTAAAAATGGAACGTAAGCAATTTAATAAATCAAAAATATTCGGACGCTTTCTAACCGTCCGTGGGATTGCCGAAATGGCGATTTTAGTCGCGCTCGCCTTTGTGTTTGATTTACCTTTTTTAAAGGTGAGATTTGGTGAAGGGGCTTCCCTTAGTTTAACGATGCTCCCCCTCTTTATTATCGCCTTAAGATTCCCTATTATTGATGCTTTTCTTGGAATTGGCCTCGTCTATGGTTTCATCACCATGTTGACCGATGGGTATGGTTTTGTGACGTATCCCCTTGATTATTTACTTGGCTATGGAAGCATTGCAATTGCGGCCTTATTCCAAGGTTTGATTTTTAAAAAGCGGCCAGCCTTTTGGCTTAATTATCTCTTTTTAATTTTAGCCGTCATATCTGGTGTAGGATTAAGAATTATGTTTTCTACCTTGGGTGGCATGATTGTTTATAAAGCAACTTTAGGTGGCTCTTTTATTTTTAACGCCCCGCCCATGGCGATGTCAGCCGGTCTCGTTGTGGTCTTATTATTTATGCTATTTCCAACCCTTGTGATCTTCAATAAACGAATCCCCTCCCAAGAATAATGCCTTTTTGAAACTTTAGTATGTTATACTAAAAGGGGGATAGTTTATGATTTTAAATTACACCAATAAGACCAATCAAGAGCTTGAACGACTCATCCTTGCGAAAGACCCTGCGGCTATGCATGAACTAGCAAGACGGCTTGTTCAAGGCGAAGGGATTGCGGAAGATAATAAACGCGGACTTGAACTTGCCAAGAAATCAGAGTCCCTAGGGTATGCACCGGCCGATACGGTACTTGGCTATTGCTACTTTTATGGCAAAGGGGTTCCCGAAGATAAACAAAAAGGATTTGATTATTTTCATAGCGGAGCTGTCAAAGGTCACGATGCGGCGCAATATAATATGGGAATCGCTTATGAACGGGGAACCGTCATCGCCCAAGATTATGAACTTGCCTTGCAATGGTATCAAAAGGCAGCGGATCAAAAGTTTGCGAAATCTTTTTATAAAATTGGCTACTTTTATGAAAACGGCTTAGGAGTCAGTAAAGACGTTACAAAAGCGTTCACTTATTACGAAAAAGCAGCTAATCTCGGTTATATTAAAGCGGAAGTTGAAGTTGGTAAAGGTTATTTAACGGGCCGTGGCTTACTTCGCGACCTAAACAAAGCAAAAGAATATTTAGGAAGTGCTGCAGCAAAAGGTGATAGAATTGCTGCAAGACTCTTAAGAGAAATAGAATAGAGGAAATATGGAAGATAAGAATAAAGAAGTGGTTGAAATGAGTGAAGGACAAGAACCTGCATTCGTCAATGAAGATGTTCCAGCCACATCGATTGAAGAAAATGTTGCCCTCCCAGAATTAGAGGCACATAAAAACAGTTTTACAAGAGCCTATAAAAAATCACGGATGATTAGTTATATCTCATCTGCCATTGTCATTGCAATCATTGTGGTAGCCTATACGGTTATTTTCCCACTGCAACCTAATGGGACATGGGCAGGCATTATCTTAATCATCATCACCTTAGTTGGGTCCGTGATGTTTTCACGTTGGCACCGCGCAAAGATTACGGCTCGGGTTCGCCAATATATGTCTGATTACAATGGTGAAGTAAATTATATTGCTTTAAAAGATAGTAAATTTGCAAATTACGCCTTTGATTTTGCGGGTGAAATTAGTGGTGATGAATTTAAAAACGCCCGCTTTTTAAAAGATGTTATCAACACCAATTCACGTAATTTAATGACCTATGAGGTTGCTTCTTATAAAATTGAAGTGGCGGATTTTGTTGCCTACCGTCAAGATGGCAAACAAGCAAAATCGGCATTTCTTGGAAAACTTATTCATGCGACGGCAGAACAATCAATTGAAGGTCGGGTCGTCTTTTATTTAAAACCCGATCCAAATATTTTTAAAGATGCAGCCGGCCCAGATGATATTGCTGATTTAGAATTACTTGAGGATAAACCAAGATATCGCCTTTACGCTTCAAATAAAGAGCTGAAAAAGAAATTACCGCTTCGGGCGATTAATGCCCTCACTAAAATTAGACCAAATAATGAACTTGCAGATGTCACCCTTGTGATGCATGGTAATAAAATTTTAATCACCCTTACTTATACTGACGCCTTAATGGTTGTGCCATATAAGGAAGCGATTCCAGCGAATGCAATCATGGCATATAAAGCGCATTTAACGGCAATTAACGAGTTTTTTTCGCTCCTCTAAAGCATTAAATAACCTAATATGATAAAATCAAACCATCAACTGAAGGTTTGGTATTTATGAGTATTAAAGGCAAATGGATTAAAATCCAAAGTTATAAACATGATGGCAGCCTCCATCGCTTTTGGCGAAAGTCTTTTGTTTTAGAAGATAATGATGAATGGCTGATAGTGGCATCAAGAAGAACACAAGTGATTGAGGCTAATGGCCGCAAATGGTATACAAAAGAACCAGCGATTTCTTTTTTTAGTAAGAAAGATTGGTTTAACATGATCGGGATGATTAAAGAAACTGGGATTGTCTTTTATACCAATATTGCATCACCAACTTTAATTGACGCCGGGGTTGCAAAATATATTGACTACGATTTAGATGTTAAAAGATATAGTGATAAATCAATCAAGTTCCTCGATAAAAATGAATTCATGCGAAATATCGACCACTATCAATATTCTCCAGCGCTCGCTAAAATTATTGAACATAAACAAAATGAAGTCGTGACGATGATGACGAATGATCGTTTCCCCTATATTGACGATGAGGTTAAACGCCTCTATGAGTTGTTTCTAAAAGAAACAGATGACAATAATTAGGCAATCAACCATTCATTAATGTATCGCTTTTGTGGTATAATTTTTTGGCATTATGAAGCACACATTTATTAGTCAAAACCTGGAAGTCACGATGAAACTAGGCGCTCGCTTAGCAGAACTTTTAAATATTGGAGACACCTTACTTTTAAAAGGAGACCTTGGGGCAGGTAAAACCACCATCACCAAAGGAATCGCTCTCGGACTTAAGATTAGTGAAAAAGTTAATAGTCCAACCTTCAATATTATGAAAATATATTTACGTGGTACAAAACCACTATTCCACATTGATGCCTATCGTCTCGAGAATAATTTTGATGATATTGGCCTTGATGAATTTATTGGTACAGAAGGGATCAGTGTCATCGAATGGCCACAATATATTGGCCACCTTATACCTGAAATCTATTTAGAAATCGTGATTAAACATCTCAATCTTGATCAAAGAGAAATCACGCTCATTGGTGAAGGACGCTATGAAAGTGTTGTAAAGACACTTGCGGAGGAATTTAAATGATTCGCCTTTTAATTGATACTTCAAGTCATCGCTTAAGTATTGCGATTGCAAAAGATACTGAAGTGATTGCGGCAATTGATGAAGTTGCCTTTCAAACCCAAAGTGAAATTCTCATTGAGCGCATTCATGAGTTACTACGTTCCTGTGACTTAACCCCTTCAAGCATTAATGCGATTGGGGTTGCTTATGGACCGGGTTCTTATACAGGGGTGCGCATTGGGGTTAGTGTCGCAAAAGTGTGGGCCTACGCCAAAGATATTCCGCTTTATGGCTTTTCAAGTTTAGCTATTTTCGCCCATGAATCAAAACCAACGATCTGTGTTTTAGACGCCAGAAGTGGCCGTTCTTTTATTGGCGTATACATGCAAAGTGAAGTCATATTAAAAGACCAAATCATGGTCAATGAAAGCGTTCTTGAACTTTCAAAGGAACACGGGTATCTCATCAGTGGTGAAACAAATCATCTCGGGCTTGTAAGTGAACCCTTTGACCGCTTTACCAACATGATTAAATTAATGAATGAAGAAAATCGGGTCGTAAACGTGAATGCGTTTAAACCAGTGTATTTAAAAGGTTAAGCTTATGGAAAATGAAAAAAAATTATTAATTCGTCCGATGAGTTTTAGTGATATCGATGCGATTGATGAAATCGCCCAACTTGTTTTTCCTGATCCATGGCCGAAAGACTCGTATCAACGTGAATTAGATAACGAACTTGCCCATTTTTTTGTGATGACTTATTCCGAGGTTGTCATCGGTTTTTGTCATTTTTGGATCACTTTTGATAGTGTATCAATTGTCCAATTTGCGATTCATCCGCTTTTACAAGGGAAGAAGCTTGGCTCGCTTTTAATGGCCCACTTCCTTGACCGCATTACTAAACTTGAAGAAGTAAAAGCCATCACGCTTGAAGTCCGCACTCAAAATGATCCAGCCATTGCCCTTTATTTAAATAATGGGTTTCAAATTATTAATACCAAGAAGAAATTTTACACCAATGGGGATGACGCATACTATATGGTCAAGGTAATTCGCGAATGAGTGAACGTGTTATTTTAGCAATTGAATCAAGTTGTGACGAAACGGCAGTTGCCATTACAAGAGGCACGACCCTTTTAAGTAATGCAGTCAGCAGTCAAATCGCTATGCACCAAAAATATGGTGGTGTCATGCCGGAAATTGCTTCCCGCCTTCATACCGAAAATATTGTATATACCTTAGACACTGCGCTTAAAACCGCCAATGTGCAACTTGATGAAGTTGATTATTTTGCCGTAACCAGAGGTCCCGGCCTTATCGGTGCCCTTCACGTCGGGATGCAAGCCGCCAAAACGCTCGCCCTAATTTATAATAAACCCCTCGTTCCTGTTCATCATTTGGCTGCCCATATTTATGCAGCTGAGTTTGTCACCCCCTTAAAGTTTCCATGTCTTGCGATTGTGGTGAGTGGCGGTAATACCGAATTTGTCATTATGGATCAACATTTATCCTTTAAAACGATTGGTGAGACAAAAGATGATGCGATTGGTGAATGTTACGATAAAGTCGCTCGTATTCTTGATTTAGGTTACCCCGGTGGCATTCCCATTGATCGTCTTTCAAAAGTGGGCGAACCCACTTACAAACTCCCAAGTCCGGCCCTTTGTGTCGGTTATGATTTTTCTTTTAGTGGTTTAAAAACCCATGTTATTAATTTAGTGAGCAACGCGAAACAACGGGGTGAAGCAATCAATGTCCCTGATCTTTGTGCCTCTTTCCAAAAAGTGGCCATCGATGCGATTGTTGAAAAAGGATTAAAGGCAGCGCAGGACTATGGTGTTAAACAAGTCGTGATCGCAGGTGGTGTAAGTGCGAACTCTTACTTAAGAAGTGAAGTGCTCGCCAAATTCCCGCCTCTAGGCGTTGAAGCGGCCATCCCACCAATGTGGTGTTGCACGGATCAAGCCGCGATGATTGCTAAATTAGCAAGTTATCTCATTGATGAGCAACTATTTGCCCCCCATTCCCTCGGGGTTGATCCAAACTGGGAAATCGAAGATTTTAGACAGTATTAAGATATAATAAGGAAGTGTAGAGGAAATCGTATGTTAAATGTAAAAAGCTTGTATGAAATGTTTGCCGCAGGAAATTTTGATGTTCAAGAAGTAACCTTAAAAGGTTGGGTTAAAACCAATCGTAATAACGGCACGATCGGATTCATCGAATTTAGTGATGGCAGTGCTTTTAAAGGTGTGCAAATTGTTTATGAAAAATCTAAAGTTGCTAACTTTGGTGATCTTGATAAACTTCGGACGGGTGCCGCCATTGCCGTTGTAGGTCATGTTGTCTTGACCCCAGAAATGAAACAACCTTTTGAAATTCACGCGCTTGAAGTCACAATTGTTGGTGATGTTGCAGAAGATTATCCTTTACAAAAGAAACGCCATTCCCCAGAATTTTTACGGGAGATTGCGCACCTTCGACCACGGACCAATACGCATACAGCGCTTTTCCGGGTGCGGAGTGAACTTTCCTTTGCGATTCACCAATATTTTAATGAGAATGGTTTTATTTATGTCCATACTCCCATCATTACCGCTAACGATGCCGAAGGGGCAGGAAACGTCTTTGACGTAGTCACAGACCATAAAAACCCAACCCATTTCTTTGGCAAGAAGGCATCACTTACTGTTTCCGGTCAACTACACGTTGAACCGTTTGCCCTCACTTTCGGGAAAGTCTACACCTTTGGTCCGACCTTCCGCGCAGAAGAGAGTAATACGACCCGTCACGCCGCGGAGTTCTGGATGATTGAACCAGAAATGGCATTCACAGATTTAAATGGGAATATGGATGTCATTGAAGATTCAATTAAATACGCAGTCCGGCATATACTTAACAAATGTCCGGATGAAATTAATTTCTTTAATCAATTTTATGACACCACATTGAAAGCCCGACTTGAAGTCTTAGTCGGGAGTAAAGTAATGCGTTTATCGTACACAAAAGCGATTGACATTCTTTTAAAAGCCCAACAAAATGGGGTGAAATTTTCCTTTGACAAGATTTTTTGGGGCATGGACCTGGCCAGTGAACATGAACGCTATTTATGCGAAGTTTACACGAATGGCCCCGTCTTTGTGACAGACTATCCAAAAGAAATTAAAGCCTTTTACATGCGTTTAAATGATGACCTAAAAACGGTTGCTGCCTGTGACTTATTGGTGCCAGGAGTCGGCGAACTTGTCGGCGGTTCACAACGGGAAGATCGTTATGAATTACTTAAACAAAAAATGATCGAAGGGGGCAACCTTGAAGATCTTGAATGGTATTTAGATTTAAGAAAGTATGGCGGAACCCCACACTCCGGGTTCGGGATTGGCTTTGACCGTCTCTTAATGTATGTGACCGGTGTAACCAATATTCGCGATGTGCAACCTTATGCCCGTGCATTTGGTTCCATTAAATACTAGGAAATAATATGAATAATAAATATGGTCAAAATGTGCCGTTGACGGAAGAAGAAAAAAACTTACGCGGTTATAAACGACGTAAGTTAGTTTTGATCATCACCATATTTGTCTTAATTGCAGTGATCGGCATTCAAATTGCCTTAATGCTTATTTAGGGACAACCGGGGTTGTATCTTTTTTCTCGGGCACATTAATGCCGCTTTCTTGAAGACTTGCGGGGGCGGCACTGAGGTCACTTAATTTATATTCTTTTAAATCTCTTGTGAACATTTTTTTGCTATGTTGCATCACAAAGATGGTGCGGGCAAGATAACCAAGAACTTGGACCGCAAAGATGATTACGATAATGAGTCCGGAGAGCGCTAAAAAGTAACTTGGGATCGCTTTAACACTGAAAAAAGCTTGGTGAACAACGGGTGGAAAATCACTTATAATGGTTAAACCAAATATTTTTGTCGTCGGGACGTTAGCAAGATCAAAGGTGTAGAAAAGGGTTGTAAAGCCTTCTTCCGCTTGGTCAAAAAGGTTAAGCCAATGGCCATAAAAGATACTGATTGTGCCATAGATCGCAAACCAGATAATAATTGCTAAAAATGTTTTACTAAATTGCTTATAAAATTCAAGCCGCGACTTCCGCATGGCGTTTTTCTTAAATTGATTAAGCGACGAAATAAATCCAGAATCGACCTGAGTAGCCATTAGGCGTCCGATATCTTCACCTTGACGAGCCATGAATTTGACAACAGCTTCATAAATCAAACCAAAAACATAAAGCAAAATAATGATAATAAAAAAGAGGACGACTAAAAATCGTTTTTCGTTTTCGCTTAGTTTAACTAAAATTGGGATCATTTCTTTTCCTCTTCGACAATGACATCAGTTGGTATTTTTTGAACGTCTTGCGCCGTTACTTGACGGTAAATCGTTCCGTCTTGTTGAATATAATTAATCCGTGGATCAGCTTGGCCTTGTGGGGGTGGTGCATTAAAAATAATGGTTGTTGAAGGTTGAACGATCGGGGCTGGTGGTGGCATTTGGGCTTGAAGTTTTTGTTCTGCTAAACGGGTGCTAGCAGCGATATCTAATTCGCTCGGTCCGAAGACACTTTCACCACGGAAATAGGCGGGAATTGCGGTGAAAAAAGTGAAAATATACGATACAATCGCGTAGACACTAAACAAAACAAAGGTCATAATCCAAAATGGAACAACAAGGATAAAGAGAAATCCATGGCCGAGTCGTTTAAATAATCCTTTCATCGTGTGCCTCGCTTTTAATACTACTATTATATAACCACAAAAAATCGGCTATCACAATAGGAATGGCCGCAATTATGACGCCAAAATATGGTTTTAGGTCGCTGAATGTTCGAAATACTGCAATGCCAATAAAAAGGAATGAAAAGGCAGTAGCCGCAATTAGTAAACCGATGAGACGGTTCACAGCGTATAGTTGGATCAGTTCATAGGTTGATAATAAACAGATAATGAAGAGAAGGGCGAGCGCAAGGGGTGGTGAATAAATGCTTAATAGAACGGTTATGAAAAGCATCACTACATTCATATAAACCGCGTACTTCCAATGTTTAAGTCGTAGGACGATTTGAAAATAATGGGCGTCACTATGAATAATGATGAGGGTTAATAATGTTTGCATAAATGCTAATAAAGTGAGAATCGAAGGTAAAATAAGTTTCCCAAATTCAAGATCACTAAAGCCAATAAAACTCGCAAAAACATTCAAGAAATCAATCGCATAAATAAGATTGATGATAGGAATAGTGATCAGCATGGTAACGAGGTTGACGCCGCTGACAATAATAAGGATAAGGATATCCGGCCATTGGCGTTTAATAAGGAGGCCAAAGGCTAAACCACTTAGCAAAATCGGGAGTAAAAAGAAGAGGGTATTTTCAATATTTGCAAGGTTAATGATGAGCGCAAGAAAAAGAGTTCCTATAAGATAAACGATGTAATAACGCACGTCAACATTTAAAGCCACAATCACACTAGCTAACGGGAGAAAAAGCATAATCAATAAGCTGAAAGTGAACAAATAACTGCTTAACAATGCGAAAAGCACATTAATAGCCCCCATGATTGATACCAATACGAGTTGATGGGTGCGGGATAAATGCCGTAGTTTCATAGTGTCATTTTATCATAGTTCTCGCATAGTATACCGGCTCTGGAGTGGTCATATTATGATATAATATGTTCGATATGAACTTATATGAAAATTTAAATGAAAAACAAAAAGAAGCCATCACCACGCGTGACCAGTTTGTCCGTATAATTGCGGGTGCTGGAAGTGGCAAAACAAGAGTTTTAACCACAAGAATCGCTTATTTAATTGAAGAGATTGGGGTTCCTGAAAACCGCATTATTGGGTTTACCTTTACGAATAAAGCAGCTGAAGAAATGGTTATACGATTAAAAAAAATACTGGGTCGCGATAGTGTTTCTACCAAGCTTTCAACTTTCCACGCTTTCGGGGCGCGTTTTTTACGAGAAGAGATAAAAATTCTTAATCGCTCGCAAGGATTTATTATCTATGACGAAGAAGATACGAAGGCGCTCATTCGGAATATCTGTGTGGAACGCGGACATGAAAAAAGAGGTGACGTCAGTAAAGAAGCAATCAGTTTTATTGGTGCCCAAAAAGAAAAAGGGCTCGATGCCTTCACCTATAAAGTACGCCCCTTCGGGTTTGTTAACGAGGAAGAATTAGTCAAGATTTGGCAAATCTATGAAACGCGACTTAAAGATATGGGTTGCCTTGATTTTAGTGACCTAATCAATAAAACATTACTGATCCTTGAAGATTACCCGACCATTCGTCAAAAATGGCAAAGTCGATATGATCATATCTTAGTGGATGAGTTTCAAGATACAAATGATATTCAGTATAAATTGATTCGTTTACTATTAGCGAAGCAAACTGGCCTTTATGTGGTGGGTGATCCTGATCAAACAATCTATACATGGCGGGGCGCTAATGAACGTATTATTATTAATCTTGAACATGATTTTGCCGGGACCAAAACGATTGTCTTGAATCAAAATTATCGATCGACCCAACAAATTCTTAACGCCGCAAATACACTCATTGCCCACAATAAAAACCGGGTTCCTAAAGATCTTTTTACAGCCAATCAAGAAGGAGATCCTGTCTTAGTCAATTATGCCGATAGCGATGTTGGCGAAGTTAACTGGATTTACGAACAAATTGTTTCGATGAAACTAAATGTCCCCGATTTTTCATTTCGTCAGGTGGCTATTTTATTAAGAGCCAACTATTTAACATTACCTTTTGAAAGACATTTTCTTCATAAAGGGATTAATTACCGGATTTATGGTGGCATTCGCTTCTTCCAACGAAGAGAAGTTAAGGATGTACTCGCCTACTTACGCTTGCTCCTCAATGAACGTGATGATATCTCTTTTGAACGCATTATTAATGTGCCGCGCCGTGGCGTTGGCGATGTGGCGCTCGAAAACTTAAAAATCGCCGCCCTCGAAAATGAATATTCACTCTTGCAAGCTATTCGTTTTGTGGATGACTTAAAACTTTCAGTAAAAACTCTTGAGAGTCTCAAATATTTAACAAAAGTGATCGATGAAACACGTGCCAAACTTGATAATAAAAACCTAAACTTTGGGGCCGTGATCCGTGATTATGTGAAAGAAGTCGGTTATTTCGACTTCATTGATACAGAAAAAGATGAAGAAAAGCAAGAAGTCATGCGTGGTAACGTTTATGTCTTAATTGAGGACATCGTTGACTTTAATAACCAATATCCAAGTGCGACCTTCGGTGACTATTTAGAAAACGCCAGTCTTCATAGTGCTCAAGATGATGTCGAAGAAGGAGAATATATTACCCTCATGACGGTTCATATGGCCAAGGGACTCGAATATGATTATATCTTTGTGGCAGGCATGATGGAAGGTGTTTTCCCCAATCAACGGGCCATCATGGAAGCCGGTCACGCCGGGGAAGAAGAAGAACGTCGGCTTTGTTATGTGGCCTTTACGCGTGCAAAGAGAAAACTATATGTGACCGCAAATACTTCATATAATTTTGCGATTGGGGCGACCGGTCGAGCATCCCGTTTTATTAATGAAGCAGGTCTAGAACCCCCACGCACAAAGGTTTACCATGAAAAATATGGGACCCCAACCAGGCCACCCCATCCCTATAAACAAATCGATGCACCCCGTTATCAAAAAGACTCTGGCTTTGATTATGCAAGTGACTTTCCTTACGCTGTCAATGATATTGTTGAACATACAACCTTTGGTTCCGGCATGGTGATTGCCATCTTCCCGGCCCAAACCGTTATTGAAGTGAAGTTTGATTCGGGAGAAATAAAAAAATTAATTGCGACCCATAAAGCGATCAAAAAAGTATAGGAGGAACCATGGATTATCAAGCACGTATTTCTTATTTAAGAGATCTACTCAACCAATATAATTACGAGTACTATGTTTTAAATGCTTCAACGGTATCCGACGCGACTTATGATAGTTTAATGCAAGAATTAATTGCGCTTGAAATGGAACATCCTGAATTATTTGATGAGACAAGTCCTTCGCAAAGAGTGGGTGGCTTTATTGCCGAAGACTTTAAAAAAGTAACACACCAAGCCATGATGCTTTCACTCGCCAATGCCTTTAATGCGGATGACCTTCTCGATTTTGATCGAAAAGTCCGAGCGGCAACAAAAAAAGACCGTATTACTTATGTTGTTGAGCTAAAAATTGATGGTCTCGCCATGAGTGCTGTTTATGAGCAAGGCAAAATCAAATATGCAGCAACCCGTGGTGACGGCGTTGTAGGTGAAGATGTCACCTCCAATATTGTTACAATAAAAAGCATTCCACTCAAGTTAAAGAATCCTCTCGCGCTTGAAGTCCGAGGCGAAGTATTTATGCCAAAAGCCTCATGGGAAGCACTCAATGCCGAACGTGAATTAAGTGGGGAAGCCCTGTTTGCAAACCCACGTAATGCCGCGGCAGGTTCGATCCGTCAACTTGATTCAAAGATTGCCGCCAGCCGTAAACTTGATGCGTTTTGGTATTACCTGGTCGACGCGTCAAACTACGGAGTGACCACCCATCAAGACGCTTTAAACTTTCTCCGAAAACAAGGCTTTAAGGTCAATAATCAGACCCACGTGTGTGACGGTATTGATGCCGTGATTGCGCACATTGAATCACTAAAAGAAAAAAGACACACCTTCCCTTATGAGATTGATGGGATTGTGATTAAAGTGGACGATTTATCACTTTATCAAACGTTAGGATTTACCGCTAAGACACCCCGCTGGGCGATTGCATATAAATTTCCTCCTTTAGAAGTCGAAACGACACTAGAAGATATTTTCTTTACGGTTGGTCGGACAGGAAAAATCACCCCCAATGCCCTGCTAACACCGGTCTTTGTGGCAGGTTCAAAGATTAAACATGCCACCCTCCATAATGAACCTTTTATTCGTGACCGTGATTTAAAAATTGGTGATCGGGTATTTATTCGTAAAGCCGGTGATATCATTCCGGAAGTACTAGGAGTTGTACCGAATAAACGAACGGGATTAGAAAAAGACTTCCAGATGATTCAAGATTGTCCAGTTTGTTTAAAACCGCTGACCTTTAAAGATCCGCTTCACTTTTGCTTAAATCCTCTATGTCCTGCTCGTCATGAAGAAGGTCTCATTCACTTTGCGAGCCGTGGGGCGATGGATATTGAAGGCCTTGGTGAACGGATTGTGGAATTGTTTTTTTCTGAGAAACTCATTAAGACTATTGCCGATATTTATTATCTACATGAAAAAAGAGATGTTTTAATTGCTTTAGAAGGTTTTGGGGAAAAATCAATCGATAACTTGCTTGATGCCATTGAAGCAAGCAAAAAGAAATCACTCGAAAAATTGATCTTTGGTCTCGGCATTAAAGAACTTGGTGCCAAGACGAGTAAAGTATTAGCCGAGAAATTTAAAACGTTAGACGCCTTAATGGCTGCGACGAAAGAAGAACTCTTAACGATCAAAGATATTGGTCCGGTTGCCGCTACTTCCATCGTCAATTACTTTATGGAAAAAGAAAATATAGCGTTAATCAATGAGCTCATTGCGATTGGCTTAAATACCACCTATCTAGGGCCCGCCCCGAAAGAAGACGCTTACTTTTCCGGCAAGACCATTGTCATCACCGGAAAGTTTAGCCAATTTTCCCGGGACGAACTAACGACCATTTTAGAAAACCTTGGTGCTAAAGTGTCAAGTGCCGTCAGTGCGAAAACAAGTCTTGTGGTTGCCGGTGAAGATGCGGGCTCGAAACTGACAAAAGCCCAGGACCTTAATATTAAAATATTAAATGAAGAAGAATTAGTCGGCCTACTCCCGAAAGAGTGATATATTAAATGCGAGGAAATTATGGAAAAGATAGACATTAAGAAATTAGCCCGCGAGATTCTCATCTCGCTATCACCAGAAGAAGAAAAAGAATTCATGGAAGAATTTTCGTATTTCATTGAACAATTCAAAAAACTAGAAGCGCTCCCTCATGTTGATGAAGTTGCTCCTATGTTTTTCCCCATCAAAGAAGAAAGAGATTTTTTACGGGAAGATGAACCGGAAGCGCTTTATTCCACTAAAGAAATATTAAGTAATAGTAAGAACATGAAGGATACCTTCATTGTCATTCCTAAGGTGGTGAAATAACATGAGCCATCTCAATTTAACGATTAGTGAATTACACGCTTTATATGTTAGTGGGATGACAACCCCTCTTAATGTGGTTAATGAAGTTATTGATGCCCTCCAAAAAGATAAAAACAATATTTTAGAAGCGACGATGTTTGATGAGGCCCGCGCTTTTGCAGCGACGTTAAAAGTGGTTGAAGAAGATAATTTACTGTGGGGAATTCCCTTCTTAGTCAAAGATAACTTTGCGACCAAAGGCACTGAAACAAACGGAAGTTCCAATATCTTGAATGGGTATATTCCGTTATTTGACGCCGAAGTTATCACCCGTTTAAAGGCCTTAAAAGCGATTCCAATTGCCAAAACTACCCTGGATGAACTGGGAATGGGCGGCAAGGGAATCACCGGCCATAAAGGGATTACCTATAATCCGTACGGCGAAGAAAAAACCCGCATCGTTGGTGGTTCGAGTAGCGGTAGCGCAAGCGGTGTGGCAAGCGGTTATGTCCCATTTTCACTTGGTAGTGATACAGGTGATTCCATCCGTAAACCCGCGAGTTGGGCCGGTATTGTTGGTTTTAAACCAACTTGGGGCGAAATTTCTCGTTTTGGTTTATATTCGTTTATGCCAACACTAGATCACGTGGGTTTCTTTACACGAAGTGTCTATGAATCGGCCTATCTTTATGAGGTTACCAAAGGCTTCGACGAAAAAGATTTCACCACCAACATTAAGCCGTCCCCATCTGTTCTAAGTGACATCACCACACCGCTAAAAGGGAGAAAGATTGCCGTTTTAAAACCGATTATGGATGTCATGCGCAATCAAAATCTTATTAAAGAATTTAATTCCCTCGTTCAAAAACTTAAAGATCAAGGGGCTATTGTTGATTTTGTCCCCTTTGATGAAGCAATCCTTGCCGCTATCTTGCCCACGTACTTTATGTTAAGTTGCGCCGAAACCATTACTTGTAATGCGAATTTAACCGGCATTAATTTTGGTAACAAAGTTGAAGGAAACAGTTATGAAGAAATCGTTTTAAATACGAGAACCGCAGGGTTTTCTTCAAAAATTAAATACCGGTTTTTGCTCGGTAATTTTGTTCTTCAAAAGAGTAAACGAAATGCTTATTACGACCGGGCGCAACGTGGCCGAAGAATCATTGTAGATGCCTTTAATGCGCTATTTGAAACGTATGACACGATCCTTTTACCAGCAGCGCCAAGTCATGCACCACGGATTGGTGAAAAGAGTGAACCAAATAGTGAAATCGAAAATAACTATATGGCGATTGCCAACTTTGGAGGCTATCCTTCCATCACCTTGCCGCTTGGCCTTGATAAAGGGCTCCCGCTTGGCGTAAACCTCACCTCGCATATTCATCAAGACGGAAAACTTTTAAACATTGCCTATCAAATCGAGCAATTAACCAATTTATATAACTTACATGTGGGGCAAGTAAAATGAAATACGAAGTCATTATTGGATTAGAAATCCACGTTGAAACTAAATCAAAAACGAAAATGTTTAGTGGGGCGCCGACCTCCTTTAATGCCCCACCGAATAGTCAAGTTCACGTCATTGACATGGCTTTTCCTGGCACTTTACCAGCGGTTAATAAAAAAGCAGTTCAAAATGCCATTATGTTGTCCCATGCTTTAAATATGACAATTGACCGTGAACTTCATTTTGATCGTAAAAATTATTATTATAGTGACCTTCCAAAAGGGTATCAAATTACCCAAGAACGTCGTCCGATCGGGAAAGACGGATTAATTGATATTGTTGTTGGTGATCAAACAAAATCGATTCGGATCGAAAGACTCCACATGGAAGAAGATACCGCGAAACAAATCCATCTTGCGGATGTCACCTTAATTGACTATAACCGAGCGGGCGCCCCGCTTGTTGAAATTGTCACAAAACCCGATATCCGTAGTGGCGAAGAGGCGATGGCCTTTGTCGAAACAATCCGTGAAATCGTCACCTTTACGGGGGTTGGCGATGGCAAAATGGAAGAAGGATCACTTCGGTGTGATGTTAATATCTCGTTGCGACCAATCGGTAGCGAGAAATTTGGCACAAAAGTTGAAATTAAAAACTTAAACTCAATTTCAAATATTGGCAAAGTGATTGATATTGAAATTAAACGGCAAACTGCCGAACTTGATGCTGGACATGCGATTGTGAGTGATACAAGACGTTATGATGAAACACTTAAAGACACGGTTACCATGCGCCTAAAAGATAACGCGATTGACTATAAGTACTTCCGAGAAGGTAATATTGCGCCGATCACCTTGAGCGAAGCGTTTATCGCCGATGTCATTGCCAAAACACCTGAACTACCGGCCACCAAACGGAAACGCTACCTTGAAGTATTTAACCTTAGTCATCATGACATCAATATTCTTTTGCAAGATATTGATCAAACTAACTATTTTGATGTTGCCGCGACATTGACGACAAATTACCGCACCTTAATCAATTGGTTAAATGGAGAAGTAAGTGCGTATCTTAATAAAGAAGGTATTAAAATTACAGCGTTAGCCCTTCGTCCTGAAAACCTCGCTAAGCTTGTTAATCTTGTGAGTGACGGCAAACTTTCAAATGCCCAAGCGCGTGAACTTTTCAGTCATATTGCGATGACAAATGAAGATCCCGAGACCAAAGCGAAAGCCTTAAATTTAGTCCAAGTAAGTGATACCGACTTTATCTTAAAAGTCATTAATGAAGTCATTGATGAAAACCTTAGTGTGATTGATGATATTAAAGCCGGGAAAGATCGAGCGATGGGTTTCTTAGTTGGTCAAGTGATGAAGAAAACGGGCGGTAAAGTCAATCCTGGTGTCGCCAACACTTTAATGAGACAAGAGATTGCTAAACGATAGTATGGGGTGTTCCTTGCCTAACCACCCATCAAAACAAGGAGTGAATGATGAAGAAGAAATTAGTTAGAAAAATTACTGATAACGCCCTGATTGCGGCCATTTATTATGTGGTTACGATCCTTTTAGCAGGGGTAGCCTTTTATGATGTCCAATTTCGGATTGCGGAAATCCTACTTTTTCTGGTTTTCTTTCGTAAAGATTTCATTATTGGGGTGACGATTGGCTGTCTCCTTGCGAATCTCCATAGTCCGTTACTGCCTTGGGATCCCATTTTTGGAACCTTAGCAACCCTTGTCAGTGGGCTTTTGATTGCGTATAGCAAGCGCCTCTATTTTGGCATTATTTATCCGACAATCATTAATGGCGTAGTGATTGGTATCATGCTTCACGTCATCTTGTCCTTACCACTTTTAGCAACCATCGGGCTTGTAGCCTTAGGGGAATTTGTAGTCTTACTATTTGGCCATGCGGTCTTTAGTATATTGGGCAAGCAAGCTTCCTTTTTAAATTTACTAATGGCCGACCATAGAAATGAGAATCACAATGAATAAAAAACCACCTGTTTATATCGAAATTATCCATGAATGTGCCCAAAGTGGCGCACGATATGGTTATTTACATACCCCACACGGGAAGGTCGAACTCCCAATGTTCATGCCGGTTGGCACACTCGCCAATGTGAAAACGCTGACCCCAGAAGAGATTGTCGCCCTTGGTAGTGGTGTCATTCTCGCTAATACTTATCATTTATCGCTTCGACCAGGATCAGATATTGTGGAGAAGGCAGGCGGGGTTCATCGCTTTATGAATTACCACGGTCCGATGTTAACTGATTCCGGCGGTTTCCAAGTTTTTTCCTTAGCAAAAACCAGAAAAATTACTGAAGAAGGCGTGGCTTTTAAATCGCACCTTGACGGCTCGAAACTATTCTTTTCACCGGAAGAGGCAATTCGAATTCAAGAACAAATCGGTGCCGATATCATCATGAGTTTTGATGAATGCATTCACTATCCTGCCGATTATCAATATGTTAAAAAAAGTACTGAACGAACCTTACGGTGGGCAAAGCGTGGCAAAGAAGCACATAAACGTGCAGACCAAGCTCTTTTTGGCATTGTTCAAGGCGGTGAATACCCTGACCTACGTCGCTATAGTGCTGAAGAAACGGTTAAACTTGATTTTCCAGGTTACGCCATTGGCGGTACAAGTATTGGTGAACCCAAAGATGTGTTTATTCAAATGGTTGATTATAGTGTTCCTTACTTACCAAAAGATAAACCTCGATATTTAATGGGCATTGGTTCCATCGATATGATTCTCGAAGGCGTGGCCCGCGGGGTCGATATGTTTGATTGTGTTTTACCAACGCGCATTGCCCGTCACGGGTCTCTTTTCACAAAAACTGGGCGCCTCAATATTCGGAAAGCAGACTATAAAGAAGATTTCACCCCGATTGAAAAAGGGTGCGATTGCTATACATGCCAAAACTTTACACGGGCGTATTTGCGCCACTTATATGTTAGTCAAGAAGCATTAGCGCAACGCCTTTTATCTATTCATAATCTTCGCTTTTTAATTCGGATGATGGAAGAAGCGCGGATTGCAATTAAAGAAGATCGTTTCCTAACGTTTAAGGATGAACAACTTAGACTATTTGGCGATGTACGAGGTTTCTAATGGACGTTAATTTATTTGATTACTATTTACCCGAGTCATTAATTGCGCAAAAACCGAGTGAACATCGGCAGAATGCGCGTCTTTTAGTGCTAAATAAAAAAGATGAAACAATGTCGGATGAACATTTTTATGATATTACAAAATACTTTTCTAAGGGAGATGTGCTTGTCATCAATAACACGAAAGTCATTCCAGCACGGCTTCGCGGCATCAAGGTGCCAACAGGCGCTCACATAGAGGTTATCTTACTTAAGTCCCTTCCTCAAGATCATTATGAAGTCTTAGTAGGGAACGCGAAAGCTGTTCGTGTTGGCACAGTGGTAAGTTTTGGCGACGGAATTTTAAAAATGGTTTGCACTGAAAAAAAAGAAGAAGGCATCCACATTGTGAAGTTTATTTATGAGGGTATCTTTCTAGAACTCTTAGAAAAAATCGGCACGATGCCGCTTCCCCCTTACATAAAAGATGAGGCGCAAAAATATGCGCGTTATCAAACTGTCTTTGCAAAAATACCGGGCAGTGCTGCTGCCCCGACAGCCGGGTTCCACTTTACTCCCGAAATATTAAATGACCTTAAAAATAAAGGTGTTGAGGTCGTTGAAGTCACCCTCCATATTGGACTGGGGACTTTTAAACCAGTGAGTGTTAGTGACACCAATGACCACAAGATGCATTATGAAACCTATAAAATTACCGAAGAGGTTGCAAATACGCTTAACCGTGCTTTAAATGAAAAAAGACGCATTATCAGCGTTGGTACCACGGCCACTCGCACCTTGGAAGCTAATTATCTCAAATATCAACAGATTGTGGCTACCGAGGAAGCCACCAACTTATTTATTACTCCGGGGTATCAATTTAATGTAATCAGTGGGCTCATCACGAACTTTCATTTACCGAAATCAACCCTCATCATGCTTGTAAGTGCCTTTGCTAATCGTGATTATATTTTGCGAGCATATACGCATGCGGTCAAAGATCATTATCGCTTTTTCTCGTTTGGTGATGTAATGTATATTTATGGATAAAATTAATTACTACAACGTTTCAGTGGCCGAAATTGAGTCTTTTAAAGCACGCGATATTAAACCAAAATTAGCCCTTCACGCCTGCTGTGCGCCTTGCTCTAGCCATACCTTAGAGTTCGTGACGCAGTTTTTTGATGTGACGATAATTTACGGTAATAGTAACATCTATCCTGAAAAAGAATTTCTGATTCGTCGTAATGAAATTGAATGGTTCATTGCTGAATTCAATAAAAGAAATAATCGCGATGTTAAGATTATTTTCACCCCATATGATCACAATGAATTCATGCAAGATCTACGGCCTTTTGGTGATGCGCCAGAGGGTGGCGAACGGTGCCGTCTTTGTTACGCTAAACATATTGAATCAGCCTTAAAATGGGGAAGTGAACATGGCTATGATTACGCCACAACAACGCTCACTATCTCCCGTCAGAAAAACTCACAAATCATCAATGAAGTGGCCAAAGAACTCGCACCAAAATATCCACATATCAAGTATTTCTACAGCGACTTTAAGAAAAAAGGTGGCCAAGTTCGGGTTCAAGAATTAAAGAAAGAATACGGGCTCTATCAGCAATTATATTGTGGGTGTGAATACTCTTACCGGGATACGATTCTTCTCGGTAAAAACAAGCATGAAGACTAATTTAGACCTTGATTTTTAACGCATTTTAGTTCATTTCAGCGTGTTAGACACGACTTGTAAACCGCTTGCAAAAGTGGTTTTTTTCATGAATTTCGGTCAAAAAATGAGTACTTTTTAAAGTAGAGAAAAAGGGGTTTTTTTGCCTTTATATATAAAAATGCATAATTCTATGTATTTATCGTTGACATAGCAGGACCCTTCTAGTATTATTTAGCAAGTTAATCGTCGCGTTGAAATGCGAGGTTGCCGATACACCTACAGGCGTTGTCATGAAGTGTAAGCGGGGAATTCGTAACGAGCGACAGTTAACAACCTGTAGATGCAAGGAGGAAAATAATTCATGGCAGGAAAAAACAAAATCCGGGTTCGACTCCAAAGTTACGATCACACCCTACTCGATCAAGCGGTAGCGAAAATCGTTGAACAAGCAGTCGAAAGTGGTGCCAAGGTCATTGGACCCATTCCGCTCCCAACACAAAAAGAGGTGTTCACGGTGTTAAGAGCGGTCCACAAGTACAAAGATGCGCGTGAGCAATTCGAAATTAGAACACACAAACGGTTAATCGATATTACCGACCCAACCAAACGGACGATTGAATTCTTACGGAAATTCGAACTCCCAAGTGGTGTCGATATCGACATCAAATTATAGGAGGTAGAAAAATGAAAGCAATTATTGGTCGCAAAATTGGCATGACCCAAGTATTCGCTGAAGATGGCTCAATCTACCCAGTGACTGTCGTCGAAGTCTTACCAAACGTTGTCACCCAAGTGAAAACGGTGGAAAAAGATGGCTACGCCGCCATTCAAGTTGGCTACGAAGACAAAAAAGCAAGTCGGGTAAACAAACCACTCAAAGGCATTTATGAAAAAGCTGGTGTCACCCCTAAGTATGAACTACATGAACTTAAAGCAGACGAAATGTTAGGTTATGCGGTTGGAAGTGAAATCAAGCTCGATATCTTCGCCGCTGGTGACATGATTGACGTCACAGGCACAAGCAAAGGCAAAGGGTTCGCAGGCCCAGTCAAACGCCACAATTACAAAATCGGACCAAAATCACATGGTTCTGGTTACCACCGCGGTGTTGGCTCAATGGCTAACGTCGGTCGTATCCAACGGGTTGTTCCTGGTAAAAAAATGGCGGGTCACATGGGTAATGAACAAGTTACCATCTTGAACTTACAAGTCGTTGAAGTCTTACCAGAAAAGAACGCCATTCTCGTGAAAGGCGCGGTCCCTGGACCAAAATACTCAATTGTCAAAATTAGAAGTGCAGTCAAAGAACAATTACGGACAAGAACCGTGAAGAAACTCCTTAACCGCACTCAAGTAGAAGAATAGAACGGAGGAGACTGTAATGGCAAACGAAAAAATTAAAGCAATCTCATATCCGGTTGTAAACGTCAAAGGCGAAAAAGTTGGCACGATGAAACTTGCTGGCGAAATCTTCGGTGTTGATGTTCACGAAGACGTCTTACACCAAGCTGTCACCACCTACTTATCCAACCGTCGTCAAGCAACTGCGAAAACGAAAGATCGTTCAGAAGTGAGGGGTGGTGGTAAGAAACCATGGAGACAAAAAGGTACCGGACGCGCTCGCGCTGGTAGTAGCCGTTCCCCAATCTGGGTTGGCGGCGGCGTTGTCTTCGGACCAACCGGAGAACAAAACTACAAATTATCGATGAATAAAAAAGCACACGCTTTAGCCTTAAAGAGTGCCTTATCCATCAAAGTCAGAGATAAAGCCTTCATCATTGTTGAAGACACGATCGAAATTGAAAGCAAAACCAAAGCCGCCGATAACTTACTTAAAGCCATCGGTGCAACTGGCAAAGTGCTCTTAATTAATGACGATAACAAAAACTTATTACTCGCAACCCAAAACTTATGCAACGTTCAAAGCGTCGCTCAAGATAATGTTGCGGTCTATGACATCTTAAATGCTGATCAAATTGTAATCGAAAAAGCAACCCTTGTTGCGTATGTAGGAGGACTTGAATAATGGCAGCCAAAAAACCAAGCAAAAAAGCTGAAGAAAAAGTTGTTGTTAAAAAAGCAACCATCCAACAATTTGATTTGATCGTCAAACCAATCATCACTGAAAAATCAATGGCCTTAATGCAAGACCAAAATAAAGTGACGATTGAAGTTGCAAAAGATGCGAACAAAGAAACCATCAAAGACGCCTTCGAAGCCGTCTTCGGTGTTGCGGTTGTCGATGTTAAGATTATTAACACCTTACCAAAGAAAACCCGCCGCGGTGGTCGTTACCAAGGTACAACCCCAGCGGTCAAAAAAGCAATTGTCACAGTAAAAGAAGGTCAAGCAATCGACCTCTTCAAAGAATAACGGCGAGAGGAGAAACATTATGGCAATTAGAAAATATAAACCGACAACTCCCTCACGTCGGGCAATGACGAACTCAACATTCGAACAAATTACCAAATCGACCCCAGAAAAAAGTTTATTAGTTGAACTTAAAAAAACTGGTGGCCGTAACAATATGGGAAAAATTACCACCCGTCATATCGGTGGTGGTCATAAACGCAAATACCGCGTGATTGACTTCCGTCGGAATAAAGATGGCGTCGTGGGTAGTGTTGCGGCGGTCGAATACGATCCAAACCGTAACGCGAACATTGCGCTTATTCATTACTTAGATGGTGAAAAACGCTACATCTTACATCCACAAAACTTAGTCGTTGGCGCCAAAATCGTCTCCGGCGAACAAGTGGACATCCAAGTTGGTAACGCCATGCCACTTGCAAACATTCCAGAAGGTACCGTCGTGCATAACGTCGAACTCTCACCTGGTAAAGGCGGACAAATCGCCCGCGCTGCAGGTACGAGCGTACAAGTATTAGGTAGAGAAGGCAAATACGCCATTCTCCGCTTACAATCTGGCGAAGTTCGTAAAATCTTACTCACCTGCCGGGCAACCGTCGGTGCCGTTGGTAACGAAGACTTCAACCTTATTAACTTAGGTAAAGCCGGTAAAAACCGCTGGAAGGGCGTCCGCCCAACTGTTCGCGGCTCGGTCATGAACCCAGTTGATCACCCACACGGTGGTGGTGAAGGTAAATCACCAATTGGTAAAGACGCGCCAAGAACGCCATGGGGCAAACGTGCCTTAGGTGTTAAAACCCGCAAAACAAATAAAAAATCGACGCAATTAATTATTAGACGTCGGAAACAAAAATAAGGAGTGAGGAAAAATGGCAAGAAGTTTGAAAAAAGGTCCATTCGCAGATGATTATCTCTTGAAAAAAGTGGACGCGCTCAATGCAGCGAATAAAAAACAAATCTTAAAAACTTGGTCACGTCGATCCACCATCTTCCCATCCTTCGTCGGTCACACCTTCGCAGTGTATAACGGCAAGGAACACATTACTGTGTATGTGACTGAAGATATGGTCGGCCACAAACTTGGTGAGTTCTCACCAACACGTAGCTATAAAGGCCACACCGGTCACACTGCAGAAGATAAAGCAGCTGCGGCTCAAAAGAAACGGTAGGTAGATTATGGCAAGAGTAACAAAACCAAAAACCACTGAAAAAAAGGTCGAAGCACCAAAACCAGTGAAAGAAAAACCAGTCGTCACCGAAGCCCACGCCATTAGTCGTAGCGTCGGTGTTACCCCACGGAAGATGCGCTTAGTCGCGGACCTCGTCCGGGGTAAAAAAGTTAGTGATGCCGTTGCTTTATTACTTAACCTTAATAAGGCAGCCAGTGTCCCACTTCGTAAAACCATTCAAAGTGCGGCCGCTAACGCCATCAATAACCACGGATTCAAAGAAGAAGGCCTCGTCATTAGCGAACTTCAAATCAATGACTCCATCAAGATGAAACGGTTCCGTCCACGCGCTAAAGGGAGTGCGGCCGGAATTATCAAACGGACGAGCACCATCATCGTCAAAGTAAAAGAAAGCGTGTAAAGGAGGAATAGTAATGGGACAAAAAGTTAATCCAAATGGCCTAAGATACGGGATCTACCGTAATTGGAACAGCCGTTGGTTTGCCAAAAATAAAGATTTCGCTGCTTTCCTTCAAGAAGACATCGCCATCCGTGAGTTCCTCACCGGCGAACTTAAAGAGGCACTCTTATCACACGTTGAGATTGACCGTGTTAACACTTTCGAAAGTGGATACAGTGTCATTGTCAGCGTGCACGTTGCCCGCGTTGGTGTCGTTATTGGCCAACAAGGTGACAAAATTAAAGCCCTCACTGCTCGGTTAGCAAAAATCGTGAAGTCCGGCGATCTTAAACTCAACGTTGTTGAAGTGAAAAATCCTGACCTCAATGCCAGCCTTGTCGCGCAAGATATTGCCCGTCAATTAGAACAAAGAGGCTCCTTCCGTATCGTCCAAAAGAAAACGATCCAACGCGTTCGTAAAGCTGGCGCCAAAGGGATTAAAACCTTAATTGGCGGTCGCTTAAATGGTGCGGAAATTGCTCGTCGCGAAGGTTATAAAGATGGCATTGTGCCACTTCATACCTTACGTAGTGATATTGATTACGCTCACGCAGAAGCCCACACCACTTATGGCCGTTTAGGGGTCAAAGTCTGGATCTGCCGCGGTGAATATGACTTAAATAAACAAGGGGGAGATAAATAATGTTACAACCAAAACGTACCAAATATCGTCGTCCCCAACGCTTAAGCTATGAAGGATTAACCAAAGGCGGCGCGAATGTCGACTTCGGTGAATTTGGCTTACAAGCGTTAGAAGGTGCCTACATCACAAACCGCCAAATCGAAAGTGCGCGTATTGTGCTTGCCGGTTACACCAAACGGGCGGGTAAAATCTGGATCAGAATTTATCCACACCTCGCAAAAACAAAGAAACCAGCCGAAGTCCGGATGGGTTCTGGTAAAGGGAATCCAGAAGATTGGGTTGCCGTCGTTAAGAAAAATCGTGTCTTATTTGAAATCGGTGGCGTTAAAGAAGAAATTGCCCGCGAAGCGCTTCGCCTTGCTGGCTTCAAACTCCCGATCAAAACACGTGTCGTCATGAAAGGTAAGGAGGAATAAACATGAAGATTAAAGATATTCGCGCGCTAAGCGTGGGTGAACTTAATGATAAAGTGTACGCTTTAAAAGAAGAGTTATTCCACCTCCGCCGCAAACAAGCAGTTGGCCAACTCGAAAATGGCAACCAAATCAGTAAAGTTCGCAAAGATATCGCTAAAGTCTATACCGTCTTACGCGAACGTGAACTTGGCATTAAATAAGGAGCACTAAGTACATGGAAACGAATAGAAAAGCAAGATCAACCTTCGACGGTGTGGTCATTAGCGCAAAAATGGATAAAACGATTACCGTCTTAGTCGAAACTTATAAACGCCACCCAAAATATGGCAAACGCGTCAAATATCGTAAAAAATATTATGCACACGACGAAACCAATCTTGCAAAAGAAGGGGATGTCGTTCGCATCATGGCCAGCCGTCCATTAAGTGCTACCAAAAGATGGCGCTTAGTCGAAGTTCTCGCCCTTGCGGAAAAGACGCTTGAAGACATTCAAGAAGAAACAGCCAAGGAGGAATAGTTATGATTCAAGTAGAAACAAACGTTGTCGTTGCTGATAACTCTGGTGCTAAAATGGGTCGTGTCATTCGCCTCTACGGCGGTAGCGTCCGCTTAAGCAGTAATATTGGCGATCTCGTCCTTATTGCAATCAAACAAGCAACCCCAAACTCAAAAGTTAAAAAAGGCGACATGGCCAAAGCCATTATCGTCCGGACCAAAAAAGGCGTCTTACGCCCCGATGGGTCAAAAATTAGTTTCGATGATAACGCCGTCGTCATTGTCAATAACGATGGTAATATGGTCGGCACCCGGGTCTTCGGCCCCGTCGCACGTGAATTACGCGAAAAAGGTGAAGGCGCAATGAAGATTGTGTCCTTGGCACCGGAAGTCTTATAGGAGGCACCCAGTATGTTAATTAAAAAAGGTGATAAAGTCATCGTCATCACGGGCGCTGACAAAGGTAAAACCGGCATTGTCCAACGGGCATATCCAAAATTAGAAAAAGTCGTGGTTGAAGGGATTAATATTAAGAAAAAACACCGGAAACCAACCCAACAAAATCCAGAAGGTAGTATCATCGATGTCTATGCGCCGGTACACGTCAGTAACGTCGCCCTCATCGATCCTAAAACCAAGAAGGCAACTAGAGTTGGAATTAAAGAAGTGAAAGGCAAAAAAGTTCGCTACGCCAAAAAATCTGGCGAAGTGATTAAGTAGGAGGTGCACCATGGCTGAAGAAAAAGCAAAAAAGACAGTTGCAAAAAGCGATGCTGAAGTAGCACCGAAAACTGCCGTCAAAAAAGAAAGTGTCAAAAAGGAAGCAGCTCCTAAAAAAGAAGTCGCTCCAAAAGCAGAAAAAGCAAAAGTTGAAAAAGTAAAAGTGGAAAAAGCAGAAGCGGCCCCAAAAGCTGCTAAAAAAGATGTAAAGGAAGTCGTTAAAGCTGTCGCAAAAGAAAGCAACAACCGTGTTGTTAAACAATATAAAGAAGTTGCAATCAAAGCTTTAATGGAAAAATTCAAATACACATCAACCATGCAAGTTCCAAAACTTAACAAAATCGTTATCAATATGGGTGTCGGTGATGCCACAAGTAATGCTAAATTACTTGAAGAAGCGGTCAAAGAATTAACCCTTATTGCGGGTCAAAAACCAGTCGTAACCATTGCAAAGAAGAGTGAAGCAAGCTTCAAACTTCGTGAAGGTCAAGCGATCGGTTGTAAAGTTGACCTAAGAGGCGAAAGAATGTACGACTTCTTCGAAAAATTAGTCAGTATTGCCCTCCCACGGGTGCGTGACTTCCGCGGTGTGAGCAAAAACTCATTCGACGGGCACGGCAACTACACCTTAGGCGTGAAAGAACAATTAATCTTCGCTGAAATCGACTTCGATCTCGTTAATAAAATTCGTGGCATGGACATTGTCATTGTCACAACCGCTAAAACGGACGCTGAAGCGTTAGAACTTCTAACCTTACTCGGCATGCCGTTTGCGCGCTAAGGAGGAAATATGGCAAAAACTAGTAAAATAGTCGCACAAAAAAGAACGCCAAAATTCAAAGTTAGAGCGTACACCCGATGTGCAAGATGTGGTAGACCACATAGTGTCTATCAAAAGTTTGGCGTATGCCGTATTTGCTTACGCGAGCTTGCCTATAAAGGCGAAATTCCTGGCATGAAAAAGGCCAGTTGGTAAGGAGGAGCAACACCATGAGTATGACAGATCCAATTGCAGATATGCTTACAAGAATTCGTAACGCAAATGCATTAAACCACGACGCTGTTGCAATGCCTAGCAGCAAAACCAAAGTTCAAATTGCTAAAATTTTAAAAGAAGAAGGTTACATTCGTGACTTCGTCATTTCTGGCGATGTTAAGAAAGTCTTAACCTTGGTCCTCAAATATGGACCAAAAGGTGAAAAAGTAATTACCGGTTTAAAACGGATTTCTAAACCAGGATTACGGGTCACCACTACAACTGATAAATTACCACGTGTCTTACGCGGATTAGGGATAGCGATTATCTCAACTTCACAAGGAATCGTGACGGACAAGAAAGCCCGCGCCCTCGGCGTTGGTGGCGAAGTCGTCGCCTACGTGTGGTAAGGAGGAATTATGTCAAGAATTGGTAACAAAATTATTACGGTCCCAAGTGGCGTAACAGTTGATATCAAAGGTCACGACATTACGGTTAAAGGCCCAAAAGGCACTAACCATGTGTTTATTCCTCAACATATCAGCGTCGACACCAGTGAAGCCGGTGTGATCGTTGTCAAACGTGATAACGAAATTAAACAAACAAAACAAAACCACGGTACTGTCCGTGCCTTACTCCATAACGCCATTGTTGGTGTTAGCGAAGGCTATACCATTAAACTCGACATCATCGGGATTGGGTATCGCGCAAGCATGAAAGGCCAAAGTATTCTCCTTGATGTCGGCTACAGTCATGACACCATCATTGATCCACATCCAGGGGCGACCATTTCAGTGGAAAACCCAACGACCGTCGTTGTCAGCGGCTTTAACAAGCATGCCGTTGGTCAAACAGCAGCACTCATTCGCGCGGTGAGAGAACCAGAACCTTATAAAGGTAAAGGGATCAAATACCGTGATGAAAAAGTTATTCGTAAGGAAGGAAAGCGCGCAGGCGCTAAGAAATAAGGGTGAAAACTTATGGTTAAACAAATTAAACGCAACGTTATTAGAAAACGTCGTCATGATCGCATTCGTCGCAAGATCAGCGGTACCCATGAAGTTCCACGGCTTGTTGTCTTCCGTAGTAATAAACACTTAAGTGTACAATTAATCGATGATGTGAAGGGTGTGACCCTTGCCAGTGCAAGTTCACTCTCTCTCAAATTAAATCCAGGGGCCAATGTTGAAGCGGCCATCGCGGTTGGTACCGAAATCGGTAACATCGCCAAGAAACTTGGATTTACCAAGGTCGTCTTCGATCGCGGTGGCTATCTCTACCATGGTCGGATTCAAGCCTTAGCCGATGCCGCCCGTAAAGCCGGGTTAGAATTCTAAGGAGGAGAATGAAAATGGAAGAAATGAATAAACCAGTTGTTGAAACTGAAGAAGTCGTCGCTGAAGTCGCCACTCCTGCTCAAGAAGCACCCCGTCGCGGCGGACAACAAAGAGGCCAACGTCGGGAAGGCGGCCCTCGCGGTCGCGGTCCACGCCGTAACGCCCCACGTCCAAAAGAATATGACGAACGCGTCGTTGCTATCAACCGCGTTAGTAAAACAACCAAAGGTGGACGTCGCTTACGTTTCACCGCCATCGTCGTTATCGGCTTTGGTAAAGGAAAATACGGATTTGGCAATGCCAAAGCCCAAGAAGTACCGGATGCCATTAAAAAAGCAATTGAAGTTGCCAAGAAAAACACCTTCACCGTTGATTTAGTCAAAGGTGATACCATCGCTCACGAAGTAATTGGTAAATTTGGTGCTTGCAGCGTGTTCTTAAAACCAGCCCCAGAAGGTACTGGTGTTATCGCTGGCGGACCAGTCCGTGCGATTTTAGAACTTGCTGGTGTTCGTAACGTTTACTCCAAAGTATATGGTGCACGGACCCCACTTAACATCCTTAAAGCAACTGACAAAGGCCTTAAAGGTCTTAAAAACGCCGCCGAAGTTAAAAGACTTCGCGAAAGCGCTTAAGGAGGAATTAGCTTATGAAATTACATGAACTAACATACACACCAGGAGCCAAAAAAACCGCTAAGAGAGTCGGTCGTGGACCTGGTTCTGGCCTTGGCAAAACATCTGGTAAAGGTGAAAAAGGTCAAAACTCACGTAGTGGTGGCGGCACAAGACTCGGTTTCGAAGGTGGTCAATTACCCATTTACCGCCGTATTCCAAAACGGGGCTTCAATAACGTCAACACCATTAAATACGCAGTTGTTAACTTAGAAGACTTAAATGTATTTGAAGACGGAACCGTGGTCACACCAACGCTTCTTGTTGAAAAAGGCATTGTCCGAAAAGAACTCCACGGCGTGAAAGTCTTAGCACGCGGTGAACTAAGTAAAAAACTAACCGTTAAAGCCCACAAATTTTCACAAACAGCAAGTGAAGCAATTGTTAAGCTAGGCGGAAAAGCTGAGGTAATCTAACGATGAGGAAGATCGCCGCAATTTTCAAGAATAAAGAGATTGTTGATCGTATTTTCTTTACGATCATGATTATGTTTGTCTTCCGAATTGGTGCAGCGATTACTGTGCCTGGCGTTACGCTCAGCGACTTTAGCTTCCAAAATAATGATGCCTTCGGACTTATGAACCTCCTTGGTGGGGGCACACTGCAACAATTTAGTGTGTTCGCCCTTGGGGTGAGCCCGTACATTACCGCTTCGATTATCGTTCAACTCTTAAGTATGGACGTCCTTCCCGCCTTAACCGACCTCGCCAATCAAGGTGATTATGGTCGGAAGAAGATGGAAATGACAAACCGTTACCTGACCCTAATGTTGGGGGCGGTCCAAGCTTATGGGGTCATCGTCACGATGGAAAATCAAAGCTATATTACGCTTGAACAATCAAACTTCTGGTCCTACGCTTACATTATTACCGTCATGCTTGCGGGCACGATGCTCGTGATGTGGCTTGGTGACCAAATTAGTAGTAAAGGGATCGGTAACGGCATTAGTATGATTATCTTTGCCGGGATTGTCAGTAGTCTTCCCAACCAAATTATTGGCGCTTACCGTAACTGGTTAAGTGATAAAGTTGGCCAAGGTAGTGAACAATTATTCATTGGTCTCCTTCAATTTGGGGTTTATGTCCTTAGTTTCTTAGTCATTATTGGTTTTATTACCTTTATTGAAACAAGTAAACGCAAAATTCCGGTTCAACATGCCGGGAAAAGTGGTTCCACCCGGAAAATGGCCCAAGCAAGCTTTTTACCGATTAAAATTAATAGCGCAGGCGTTATCCCAGTCATCTTTGCTTCAAGCATTATGATGGCTCCGTCGATTATTGCCTCGTTTATTAGCGGAACGAATCTTGATGCCCAATGGTTAAAAATCTTTAACTCATCGGACACTGTGACCATGCCGTGGTTTAACGACAAAACATGGGAAATGCCTTGGGGCCTTCTCATCTATCTCTTCTTAATTGTGGTGTTTGCATTCTTTTATGCGAAACTACAAATTAATCCGGAAAAACTTGCGGAAAACTTCCAAAAAAATGGCAGTTATATTCCTGGGGTCCGCCCTGGTGCGGAAACCGAACGTTATGTTGCCAAAGTATTAAATCGGATTACGGTAATCGGAGCGGTGAGCTTATCGATTATTGCTGCACTCCCAATCGTCCTTGTTCTCTTAAAGATTGTTCCTGATCAAAGCTTAGCCTTAGGCGGCACAGGACTCATCATTGTGGTTGGGGTTGCGATTGAATTAAATAGCCAAATCGATGGCTTACTTGCTGGTCGCTCTTTTGAAGAGCAAGGCAGCATCTTAGGAGGTTAATACGATGTGCAATATTATCTTATTAGGACCACCCGGAGCGGGTAAAGGAACGTTAGCGAAACAATTAATTGGTTTGTATCACATTCCTCATATCTCGACCGGTGATATGTTCCGTGAAGCAATCAAAGAAGGAACACCACTTGGCCGTTTAGCCGCGAGCTATATTAATGAAGGCCACCTCGTCCCTGACGAAGTGACCATTAGTCTCGTTCGTGAACGGTTGAGTCAAGCTGACTGTACAAATGGTTACTTGCTTGATGGGTTCCCACGCACGCTTCCACAAGCCGAAGCCCTTGATACGATTGGTCATGATCTTGGCCGTCCCATTAATGTTGTACTCAATATTAGTTGTGCCGAAGAAGAACTTGTCCGCCGCATCAGTGGCCGTCGCGTCTGCCGTAAATGCGGCACCCCCTACCATGTCGAAACGATGAAACCAAAAGTTGAAGGCGTTTGTGATGTGTGTGGCGGTGACCTCTTCCAACGGAAAGATGACACCAAAGAAAGTCTTCTTGTGCGGTTAGGACATTACAACAATGAAACTAAACCACTCGAAAACTTCTATCTATCAAAAGGTCTGCTCCATGAAATCGATGGCGGCACTGGCGTCGCTAAATCACTCAAAGCTGCTCAAAAAATTATTGATGGAGTAAGTAAATAGTGATTAGCCTTAAGTCGCCACGCGAAATCGCTTTAATGAAAGAAGCAGGCCGCATCGTCAGTTTAGTCTTTAAAACGTTAAAGCAAGAACTGAAGCCGGGGATGTCCACCTATGATGTCGATATGATTTGTAACAAAGTCATCACCGATGAAGGGGGCTATCCAACGTTTAAAAACTATAACGGGTTTAAGGGCCACGTGTGTGTATCAGTCAATGATACGTTAATTCACGGGATCCCCAATAAGCGCGAAATCATCCAAGACGGGGACATTGTAAGTGTTGACGTCGGGGTGACTAAAAACGGTTATATTGGCGACGCTTGTCGTACCTTCCTTGTCGGAAATGTGCGGGAAGCGGCCCAAAACCTTGTTAAAGTAACCGAAGAATCGTTTTGGTACGCAGTTGATAAAGCAGCGCGCCCAGGCGGATTTATCGGAGACATCTCGCATGCTGTTTATGAGTATGCAACCCGTCACGGTTACACTGTGACAAATCAATACACCGGTCATGGCGTTGGTCGAAAACTCCATGAAGATCCGGCAGTACCAAACGTTGGCAAAGTGGGGACTGGTCCAATCCTAAAAGTTGGAATGACCCTCGCCATAGAGCCGATGTTGAATGAAGGTTTGGTCGACCTTGTCGTCATGAAGGACGGCTGGACCGTCAAGACTAAAGATGGGAAGTTAGCAAGCCATTATGAAAACACTATCGTTATTACGGAAAATGGCTATGAAGTATTAACAATGGGGGAGGAGAACTAATGGCAAAAACTGACGTCATTACCGTCGAGGCGAAAGTACTCGAATGTTTACCAGGGGTAAACTTTAAAGTACAACTAGACAACGGACACATTATCATGGCCCACGTTTCTGGTAAAATCAGAATGTATAACATTCGCATTCTACCAGGTGATCGTGTCGCAGTTGAAATTTCGCCCTATGATTTAACACGGGGCCGCATCACATATCGGTATAAGTAACCGAATTAGGAGGAAACATTATGAAAGTAAGAGCCTCAGTCAAACCAATTTGCGATAAGTGCAGAGTGATTCGCCGCAAAGGAACCGTCATGGTTATTTGCGAGAACCCAAAGCATAAGCAAAGACAAGGGTAAGGAGGAAGAAAGAATATGGCACGTATTGTTGGTGTAGATATTCCAAATGAAAAGCGCGTTGTAATTTCACTTCAATATATTTATGGTATTGGAAATTCAAATGCGAAGAAAATTTTAGCCGCCGTTGGCATTAGTGAAGATGTTCGTGTAAAAGATCTCACTGAAGAACAATTAGGGGCAATTAGACAAGAATTAACGAAGTACCGCGTCGAAGGTGACGCCCGTCGGCAAGTCGCTTTAAACATTAAGCGCTTAACCGAAATCGGTGCATACCGTGGCATTCGCCATCGTCGTGGCTTACCAGTCCGTGGTCAACGGACCAAAACAAACGCCCGGACCCGCAAAGGACCGAAGAAAACGATTGCTAACAAAAAGCAAGCGTCACAAGGCTAAGGAAGGAGTGAAATAGTATGGCAAAAGCAAAGAAAACAACAACCAGAAAACGCAAAATTCGCCGTGCATTTACGAAATGTATTGCACATATTCACTCAACCTTCAACAACACCATCGTCACCATTACCGATGAAGCAGGCAACGCCATTAGCTGGAGCAGCGCTGGCGCATTAGGCTTCAAGGGCAGCAAAAAAAGTACCGCTTGGGCGGCACAATTAGCGGGTGAAGCGGCTGCTAAAGTTGCCGTTGAACAAGGACTCAAGACGGTGGAAGTCAATGTTAAAGGCCCAGGCCAAGGTCGCGAAGCTGCGATTCGTGCGCTCGCCTTAGCAGGACTCACGATTACCGGAATTGAAGATACAACCCCAATTCCGCACAACGGATGCCGGCCGCCAAAACGGCCGCGCGGATAAGGAGAAATTATGAGTAATATTATCATCCCATTCAATCCCACGGTTTTTAAAGAAAAAAACTATTATGCTACCGCAAATTATGGTAAATTCGAACTCGAACCACTTGAACGTGGCTTCGGGCAAACGTTAGGAAATAGCTTCCGGAGATTACTCTTAAGCTCACTTCCTGGTGCGAGTGTCTTCGCCATTACAATTGATGGCGCGCGTCATGAGTTTCAAACGTTGCCGGGTGTTGTTGAGGATGTCACAACCATTACTTTAAACCTCAAACAACTGATCCTTAAAATTGATGATAAAGAAGCCGTCGTCAAACGTCTTGAATTAGACGTCGTCGGCCCTGCGGTCGTGACTGGTGGTGATCTTGTATTACCATTTGGCGTCGAAGTCATTAACAAAGACCTCGTGATCGCAAATGTTGCGGAAGGTGGACACTTCAAGATGACCATCTTTGCCCGTAATGGCCGCGGTTATGTCACGAGCGAAGCCAATAAAGCTGAACGGCAAAAAGTCGGCAGTGCTGTTGGGGTGATTGCGACTGATTCAAACTATTCACCAATTACGAAAGTCAATTATGCCGTTTCCAGCACCCGGGTTGGTCATGATGAAAATTATGATCGCTTGACGCTTGAAGTATGGACCAATGGTGCCATTACCCCTCAAGCCGCGGTTGCCTTAAGCGCAAAAATCTTAATTGAACACTACAAACCATTCTTAGACTTAGAAGAAAGTGTTGTCGATGTTGAAGTCTTCACTGAACAAGAAGAAGCCAAAGCAGCGACCACTGAAGATAAGAAAATTGAAGAACTTGATATTAGTGTTCGCTCATACAACTGCTTAAAACGGGCCGGTATTCAAACCGTACTCGAACTTGCGAGTAAAACTGAAGATGAAGTGCTTAAACTTCGTAGTTTAGGCAAAAAATCCTTCAAAGAAATTAAAGACAAATTAAAAGAACTCGGACTTAACTTCCGGGGTAATGTAGAATAGAGGTAATTTATGCCAGCACAAGGTAGAAAAAACGTTCGTGGAAAAACAGGTGTCCGCTTTAAAGCTGCCTATACGACTAGTAAAGATGCAGCGATGCTGCGTAATGTCACAAGTGAACTCATTGTTTACGGCAAAGTGACCCTCATTGCTAAAGTCGGCAAGCAAGCCCAACAAAACGTTGAAAAGCTCATCACCCTTGCCAAACGCGGTGACTTACATAGTCGTCGTTTAGCGGCTGCCCGTCTTCGTGACGGTATCGTTCGCAAAGATGGTGTCAAAGCATTAGATGTTTTATTTAATGAACTTGGCCCTCGCTTTAAAGAACGCAACGGTGGATATACAAGAATTTTAAAACTTGGACCCCGCCGCGGTGATAATGCCCCAACCGTTATTCTCGAATTCGTTGACTAATTAGGTTAACTTAACAAGAATTAAAGCCCAGTGAATTTCATTGGGCTTTTTTAATCGTTCATATACAATAGAAATTCGGAAATGAATGCGCTTTAGTCATTGTTTCTTTGCAAAAAAGCCACATTTAATGTAACATTTAATGGCTAGGAGGGTATCTATATGCGATTATCCTTTAAATCTCGAATAACCTTTGGTCTTACATTATCCATGAGTGTAGCCCTAATTATTATTGGAGCGATGCTCGTTAAATATAAAGTTGACCCTGAAGGGAGTCTTTTCTACCTCATTGGAATTGTGATTGCAATTGTCGGTTTTGTCACCCTCCTTAATTTTGTCTCTGGTCGACAAAAACAAGTCACGGTTGTTGATTACCTTTTTTCAACGGGGCTTTTAATTGTCGGTGTCCTTGTTGCTGCTTTTAGTGAGAAAATTCAGGCTTATGGGATGCTGATTATTGGTATTATATTTGTTGCAATTTCGATCATTGATTTTTTAACGTTTGCTAAGACACGATCATTAGTGACGCTTATTGTGGGTGTGTTAAGAGTGCTCATTGGCATCGCCTTTATCACAAGTGGGGTGAGTGAAGCGGTCACTTCAAACGATGATTTCTCAAGACGTCTGTGGGAAGTCATCGGCTATTTTTCACTCGGTGTGGGCATTACTTTTTTAGTCCTTGATACCTTCCAGGTGGTTGAATAAAGATGGCGTACTCGCATATTATCTTTGATTTAGATGGGACCCTCCTTGATACAATTCCCGACCTTGTTTTTAATATGAACCGGACGTTTAAGGAACTCGGTCTCTTTGGTCATTTTACCGACAAAGAAATGGCAACGTTTATCGGCAGCGGTAAAGATGAACAAATTCGCCGGGCTTTAAAAGCAAGAATGTTGAGCGAGAAACATTTCCCGCAAGTGAATGAACTTTTAAGCAAGTATTATGCCCAAAACACCGACACCTATACCAAAGTGTTTCCTGAGGTGCAAACAACGCTGGAAACGCTTAAAAAGCGCGGTGTAGCCCTAATTGTTGCCACAAATAAACCAGAAGCGATTGCCAAGGATGTTGTGAAAAGCTTTTTTCCACCCGACATGTTTAAAATCGTTCGCGGTGATCGGGGCGACGGCATCATTAAACCGAATCCGAAGTTTTTAGGTTCGGTTATTGCCCAGCTCCAAGTCGATCCCCAATCCATCCTTTTTGTCGGCGATAGTTCGGTTGATTTTCTGGCTGCAAAAAATGCCGGTATCCGCTGTGCAATTGTCGCCCATGGGTATGATAAAAATGTCTTGAGTCTAAAAGATAAAGGCCTTTACTTTCTCAAACGTTTTAGTGATTTATTAAATGACTAGTTTGGCCCACACTTGATTAATGACATGACTTTCTTCCTTGCGAGATGGTGCCGTGTCTATGTTCACCGATAAGACAAGGAATAAAGTCGACTTTATGATAAAATACACTTATGGAATCAAGAATTTATTTATTTAACTCTTTAACCAAACAAAAAGAACGTTTTGTTCCTATGATTGCCGGTAAGGTATCAATATATGTTTGTGGTCCAACCGTTTATGATTATGTTCATGTCGGGAATATGCGACCAGTCGTCGTTTTTGATACTTTAAGACGCTTTTTAACCTATATGGGTTATGACGTGACGTATGTTTCTAATTACACGGATGTAGATGATAAAATTATTAAAAAAGCGCACGACACCGGGCAAACTGAAGCGGAAGTAAGCGCGTTTTATATTGATGCCTTTGAAACGTCAATTGCGAAACTCAATGCTTTACCGCCGACCATTACCCCGCGTGCGACCGAACATATTGCGAGTATGATCCGCTTTATTGATACATTAATTGAAAATGATTTTGCATATGCGAAAGAGGGAGACGTTTTCTTCCGGGTCAATCATGTCCAAAATTATGGCGAACTTTCCAATGTTTCGCAAGACGATCTTCAAATTGGCGCGCGGATTGAAGAAAATACTAAAAAAGAACAACCAAACGATTTCTTGTTATGGAAGAAAACTAGTGATGATGGGATTAAATGGATCTCGCCATGGGGTCAAGGACGTCCAGGCTGGCATACGGAATGTGTCGTCATGATTAATGATATTTTTGGCGAGCCCCAAATTGATATTCATGGCGGGGGGGTTGATTTAAAATTCCCTCACCACGAAAATGAAATTGCGCAAGCAAAAGCCTACGCAAATGCATCGCTGGCCCACTATTGGATGCATAACGGTTTTATCAACCTAAATAACCAAAAAATGGCAAAATCAACAGGTAATTTTATAACTGCCAATGATTTTATTAATGAGTACGGGGCCAGTGCATTACGGCTCTTACTTTTATCAACCCATTATCGTAGCCCCGTTAATTTAAGTGCCGATATTATTGCTAATTCGCAAAATGAAATTTTGAAATTACAACGGACACTTCAAGCGCTAAACCGTTTTCTTGCGTTAAATGACATTCATGCACAAGATGAGAAATTGATTGGCGGTTTTATTGAGGCGTTAGCTGATGACTTAAATACACCGAATGCTTTAAGTGAGCTATATGCGCTTATAAAAGAAACAAACATCTTACTCCGTTCACCCAATAATAATGAAGATAAAATCGTTGCCCTTGCCCATACAATTAAAACAATGCTTGATATCTTAGGTCTTGATTTAGGTGTTAAAACACTTGATGAAGAAGATGTCGCATTACTGAAGGAATATGAAAAAGCGCGAGTCAACAAAGACTTTTCCCGTAGCGATGAACTGAGAAACGAACTAGTAAAAAGGGGCATATTATAATGGCAGATTTTCGTCCTAATAACCAACTAGCTTATGGTCGTAATAACGTTTTAGCTTGTCTTGAAGCAGGCATCGTTACCAAGCTCTATTTTCAAGATGGTTTTAGCGATGAAAAAGTGATCAAGTTAGCAGAGAAACTTCGTTTACCCATTACCATTATTCGGAAAAAAGAACTTAATGACATGGTTGCTGGCAACCATCAAGGTGTCGCTGCGATCGTCAAAGAATTTCGTTATGCATCCTTAGAAGATGTGCTTTTTGCCGCGAATAATGTGCAAAAACCAGTTATTTTGATCCTTGATGAACTTAAGGATCCCCATAACTTAGGAGCGATTATCCGGAGTGCCGAAGCCTTTGGCGTGACCGCTATTATTTTTAAGAAAGATCGCCAAGTGGAAATCACCCCGACGGTGATGAAAGTTGCCACAGGGGCGCAAAATCATATTCTTATTTCGCAAGTAACAAACTTAAATCAAACGCTCGAAAAACTAAAGAAAGCTGGTTTCTGGGTCGTGAGTACTGACCTGAAAGCGACAAAGCTTGTCGATGACTTAGACTATGATTTTAAAACTGTATTAATTGTGGGTAGTGAAGATCGAGGAGTCTCACCACTTTTAAATAAAAATTCCGATTTTGTTGTAAAGATACCGATGCTTGGCCAAACGAACTCGCTTAACGTGAGTGTTGCGACCGGTATTATGCTCGCTTTAATTCGGAATAAACAAAAGTAAAAAGGAGGCTCCACTCGATGGACAAACAAATTACGCTCAGTAATGAGCAAGCTTTTCGCGCATACGCTGCCGGAAACGTCGATGCCCTACAAATGATGACAAATAACTTTGAATACTTTATTCGGTCTAAAGCTGCTTACTTTGTAAATATTGCTAATGATGAGGCGGTCGAATATCGGGACTTACATCTCATCGGTCATACTGCCCTTTATAATGCGATTCGTCTTTACCGCGGGGATAGCATCCCCTTTACGGCCTTTGCAATTACGGTCATTCAAAACGCCATGCTCAATCACCTGGCGTCAATGACGACCCCGACGTCACGTTTAAATAGGCGGGGAATCAGCCTTGATGACTTTATGTATGTTGATAATGATTCCTTGCTCATGTCTGATTCAATAGGCGAGGAAGTAAACACCGAAGAAGGTGGCTTCTATGCCCCTCGTCATATCGGGTTTTTCCCAGATTTTTTCTTGGCTAATTATACGACGCTTGAGTTAACCATTATCACGGCCAAGATTGAAGGCTATGCCTATCATGAGATTCGTGAACGAATGCAACTTTCTAAGCGTAAATTTGATGCTTTAATTATGGGAATAAAGAAAAAACATCAAGCCGCTTTGGACTAGACCCCAACAATCGTATGTTCTATCGCTTGACGCGGTTTTGCTTGTGTGATAATATTCTTTTACTAGGCTTATAAAAGGAGTATAATAAATGCGGAAAAAGGTTCTTTTAATATGCGAAGTTTGCTTGTCACGGAACTACAATACTTCGGTTAATAAGTCGACACAAACAGAGCGATTCCAAATCAAAAAGTATTGTCCAAAATGTAACAAAATGACAATACACAAAGAAAGTCGATAGGAGAAAAATATGGGTTTAAAAAAATATTCTGCTGAAGTCGCAAAAGAAGCTAAACGCGTCCGTTGGCCAAAGCGTGAAGTGTTATTTCCGACCATCGTTGTTGTCCTCATTGTCGTCTTTTTTGCAGCCTTCGTGTTGTTTGTTGAAGACATCGCAGTGGCCCGACTACTTGGCGAAATTGAACGTGTCTTTGAAGGCTTTAAAAAGTAAGGATAATCATGATGAAAAATACAGAAAAAGAATTAAATTTGAAATGGTATGTTGCTAGCACTCAAAGTGGGCAAGAAAATACCGTTCGCTACAACATTTTAAAACGGCTTGAATCAAGTGATAAAGCGGATACCGTAGTGCGCTTAATTGTGGCCGAAATTGAAGAAGAAGTCTTAAATAAAGACAATAAAATCACGATCAAAAAACGGAACTTATATCCGGGCTATATTTTCCTTGAAATGGAAATGAGTGACGAAATCTGGTTCTTAATTCGGAACACCCCTGGGGTAACCGGGTTCATTGGGTCATCAGGTCGTGGCGCCAAGCCATTCCCAGTCGATTATGAAGATATTGAACCAATCTTAAAACGTCTTGGTCATGTCGACAAGAAGATGTATGATCGGTACGCAATTGATGATTATGTTCGCGTCATTGATGGACCACTTGTTGGCACCGAAGGTCATATTATTGACATTGATCGCGAGACTGGAAACGTCAAAATTCAAGCTGTTTTCTTTGGCCGGGTGACGACTGCCGATATTAATTTTGCCCTAATTGAAAAAGTTCAATTCTAGGCAAATATCCCGTTTATCAAGACTAAAACTCCCTAATTGGGAGTTTTTTTGATTTCATTTTGCCCTTAAAATCGCACTAATTTTTAATAAAATGAATTAATTGATAATAATACCTTGTCACAAATCTATTTTTTGGTATAATCATAGGCGTAATGCTCGCTTCACGCGTAAGCACTACACGCTCGTGGGAGGAAGTGCGATCTTCCCCTTACCACAGCACGGACATCTAAATATGAGGAGGAAAGTCACGTGAGTAAAAAAATCGCTAAAGTCGTAAAACTCGAACTCGTGGGTGGTGAAGCTAAACCAGGCCCGAAACTTGCATCAGTTGGCGTTGTTATGCCAAAGTTTTGTACAGATTTCAATGCCCAAACAGCCGATCGCCGTGGCGAAGTTGTGCCAGTTATTATTACGGCATATGAAGATAAATCACACAGTTTTATCTTGAAGACGACCCCGACCAGCATTCTTTTAAGAAGAGCTGCCGGAAACCTAGGTAAAGGTTCAGATAGTGCAAAAGCGAAAAAAGTTGGCAAAATTACCCAAGCCCAACTTCGCGAAATTGCTGAATACAAATTACCTGACCTCAATGCTAATGACGTCGAAGCCGCAATGAAAATTATTGCTGGTTCCGCACGCAACATGGGCATTGACGTCGAATAATCGTGGAAGAGAACCCACTCGTTAACACCACAAGGAGGAATTATGAATAGAGGGAAAAAATACAAAGCCGCCGCTCTACTCGTCGATAAAGATAAACTTTATACGATTGAAGAAGCCGTCGCGCTTGTCAAACAAACATCAACCGTCAAATTTGATGCGACCGTTGATGTGTCATTACGTTTAAATGTCGACCCACGTCAAGCTGACCAACAAATTCGGGGCACACTTGTGTTACCACATGGCAACGGTAAAGAAAAGACTGTCTTAGTCATTACCAATAACCCAGAAGTAGCGCTTAAAGCGGGTGCTGAATTTGCCGGCGGTAAAGAAATGCTCGACAAAATCAGAGTTGAAAACTGGTTTGCATACGATGTTATCGTCGCAACCCCAGATATGATGGGTGAACTTGGGAAAATGGGTAAAATTCTCGGGCCAAAAGGCTTAATGCCAAACCCAAAAACCGGTACAGTCACGACCGATGTTGCTAAAGCCATTGCTGAAATTAAAGCTGGTAAAGTGGAATATCGTGTTGACCGGGAAGCAAATATGCACGTCTCTATTGGCCGTGTTAGCTTCAGTGAAGACAAGCTTGTTGATAACCTTAACGCGCTTACCGAACGGATTGTTAAAATTCGTCCTGCAGCCGTCAAAGGGACGTTTATCAAAAATGCCGTGGTTCATACAACCATGGGTCCATCGATCCGCATTACCTTTGCTGGTCGGTAATCATTAACTTGCTTTAATAACCTAAGAAAACAACGGCGAAACAGCTTAATCATGTTGTCGAGGTCAACAAAATATATTAAAAATATGTCCTTGTGGGATTATTGAAGCCTCAATCACAAATATAGAGGAAGGAGGTAGAACACATGAATCAAAAAAATATCATCGCAAAAGAAGCAGTTGTCAATGAAGTTTACGAACTTGCCAAAGACAATGCGAGTATGATCGTCTTTGAATATCATGGTCTTGGTGTGGCGAAACTGATGGAATTAAGACGCGCATTACGGGCCGAAGGTGCTTCAATGGCGATTTATAAAAACTCCCTTGTTGAACGTGCGGCTGACAAATTAGGAAAATCCGAATTAAATGAATATTTAACCGGACCAAACGCGTTCTTATTCAGTAAAGACGTGAGTACTGGTGCACGGATTATCACTAAATTTGCCCGCTTCAATGATGAAGTTGAAATTAAGGGTGGTCTATTCGAAGGTCGGGTAGTCGATGGTGATCAAGTAAAAGTCATTAGCAAATTACCAAACCGCGATGGCATGATCTCAATGTTCTTATCGGTGTTAAACGCACCAATTCAAAAATTTGCCGCTACAGTTAAAGCGGTTGCCGAAAGATAAATAATTGCCCAAGGAGGAAACACAAAATGGCAAAACTTACCGTTACAGAAATTATCGCGTCATTAAAAGAAATGACAGTCTTAGAATTAAATGACTTAGTCAAAGCAGTCGAAGAAGAATTTGGTGTTACCGCTGCCGTCGCAGTTGGTGGCCCAGCCGTCGTTGAAGATGATGGCCCAGTCGACAAAGGACCAACCGAAGTCAACTTAGTGCTCAAACACTGGGGTGCAAGTAAAGTTGCCGTCATCAAAGTTGTTCAAGGTATTACCGGCTTAGGCCTTATGGATGCCAAGAAACTCGTCGATGGTGCACCAGTTAACATCAAAGAAAAAATCTCACCTGTTGAAGCCGAAGAACATAAAAAAGCTCTCGTCGAAGCTGGTGCTGAAGTTGAAATTAAGTAACCTACAAAATTTACGTGCGAAGACCCACAATTCTGTTTGTGGGTTTTCGTGCATTTAAAAGAGGTCCAATTTGAGTCAATATTTCGATAATGATCCGAGTCTTAATCATCAGATTAAAACACTAGAATTATCTTTATCTGGTACAAATTTGGTGCTTCTTAGTGATAAAGGTGTCTTCAGTAATCGTGAAATCGATGAAGGTTCTGTCGTACTTCTTAAAACAGTTCTCAAGTCCGAGGTTAGTGGCCACATCCTAGATGTTGGCTGCGGCTACGGGACGCTTGGGCTCTATTTGGCGAAGCGCTACAGTGACACAAAAGTAACCCTCTTCGATGTCAATGAAAGAGCGGTTACGCTCACCACTGAAAACATCCTCAAAAACAATATCACTAACGCTCATGTTTATGTTGCGAATAACTATCAGGCGCTTCCTAAACATTCATTCGATCTTATAGTAATCAACCCACCGATCCGAGCTGGAAAAGATGTCTACTATCCACTCCTTAGTGCGGCCAAAGACTATTTAACTGATGGCGGAAAACTTATGTTTGTCATTCGTAAATCCCATGGTGCCAAAAGCGCTGCTAAGTATGTTGGGGAACACTATTCACGTGTTGAACAACTGACGAAAGATGCTGGGTTCTACGTATATGTGGCATTTAAGTAACAAAATTTAAGTAAAGAGAGGCCATTTATGAAAACAATTAAAGACAAAAACAGACGACTACACAATGACCGGGTTGATTTTTCCAAGATTAGTGGCAACTTTGAGATGCCAAATCTCGTTGAAGTTCAACTTGACTCCTTTGCGTGGTTTAAAAATGAAGGGATTGCCGAAGTCTTCAATGAAGTCTTCCCGGTTGAATCCTATAGTAGAGACATCGAAATATCGTTTAACGGCTTCCGTTTCGATGAACCAAAATATAACTATTTAGAATGTAAAGATCGTGGTTTCACCTTTGCCGCGCCACTGCGGGTTAAACTCGCACTTGGCTTAAAGAAAACCGGTGAAATCATTGAAAGCGAAATCTTTATGGGTGATATTCCACTCATGACCGATTCAGGCACCTTTGTGATTAATGGTGCTGAACGGGTCATCGTTTCGCAAATTGTCCGTTCTCCAGGGGCATACCTCTCAAAGGAACTTGATACGAAGTCTGGTAAATATATTTATAATGCCGACTTAAATCCAACCCGCGGAACGTGGCTCAACTTTGAAAATGACGCTAAAGGACTCTTAAGTGTCCGAATTGATAAACAACGGAAAATGAATGCAACGCTTTTCCTTAAAGCGCTCGGCATGACCGATTATCAAGAAACGCTTGACCTCTTTGATGTCAAACAAGTGCGGACCTCAAAAAATAAGAAAATGATTGAAGAGGAAATGACGCCGCTTGAAATTACCCTTCGTAAAGACGAAGCTTTTACAAGTAAGCGTGAAGCCCTCTATGAGATTTTCAAAAAACTAAAACCCGGTGAACCAACAAGTGATGAAGGGGTTAAAAACCACCTCATTCAAAAGTTCTTTGACGCCAAACGTTATGACTTAGGAAAAGCGGGTCGCTTTAAATTCGCTAAAAAGCTCGGGATTTATGAACGGCTTGAAGGCATCATCCTTGCGGAAGATCTCGTGAGTGCGGATGGCGAAATTATGTTTAGCAAAGGTGAACAACTAAAAAAAGCTGATGTTGATAAATTACGCAACCTCAAGTTTTTTGAAAAAGGTGCCCATACCTACACCATTCCTTATAACGAAGACTTAGATAAGTATAATAATGTTAATATCGTCGCCGCTTACATCAATGACGAAAGAACGAAATCGATTAATATTATTGGTACCGATCTTAACATTGAAGAAAAAAGAGTAACGACCCCTGATATCGCTGCGATTTTCTCTTACTTTTTAAACATTATGTACGGCATTGGCAATGTCGATGATATCGATCATTTAAGTAATCGTCGTATTCGCCCAGTTGGCGAACTCATTCAAAATCAATTCCGGGTTGGTTTAAGTAAAATGGTCAAAGCCATGAAAGACTCTTCTTCCATTGCTGACACCGAAACCATCACCGCTCAAAAATTAGTTAATACGCGGGCCGTTGCAAGTGCCATTCGTGATTTCTTTGCGACAAGTCAATTAAGCCAATTCATGGATCAAGTCAACCCGCTTGCGGAACTGACCAACAAACGCCGGATTAGTGCGCTTGGACCTGGCGGTTTAACGCGTGATCGTGCAAGCTTTGACGTCCGTGACGTCCACTATAGTCACTATGGCCGTATCTGTCCAGTTGAAACCCCTGAAGGTCAAAACATTGGGCTTATTAATAACTTAGCCTGCTATGCCAAAATTAATAAATATGGATTCCTAGAAACACCTTATCGTAAAGTGATTAAAGGCTTTGGCCAAGTCACCAACGAAACAGTTTATTTAGATGCGGATACCGAAAAGGAATTCGTTATTGCTGAAGCAAACGTCCAAATTGATGAAAATGGCGTCATTCAAACCCAAGAAATTATTGCCCGTCAACATGGCGTCAATATCTTAGTGAGTCCCGATAAAGTTGACTTCATCGACGTCTCACCAAAACAAATCGTCAGTATCGCTGCCGCTTCCATTCCGTTCTTAGAAAACGATGATGCGATGCGGGCCTTGATGGGTGCAAACATGCAACGTCAAGCCTTACCACTGCTCGTCCCAGAATCACCTTATGTTGGTACGGGTCTAGAAACCAAAGTTGCCCATGACTCAGGCTCAGCCGTTATTGCGCGTGCCGATGCCGTGGTCACCTATGTTGATGGTGCGAATATCCGTGTTAAAAACGAAGATGGTAGTGACTACACTTACCCACTTCAAAAATTTGCCCGCAGTAACCAAGGTACTTGCTTCAATCAAGTCCCAGTCGTTAAGGTTGGCCAAAAAATTAAAAAAGGTCAAGTCGTCGCCGATGGTCCATCGATGCAAAACGGTGAACTTGCTTTAGGACGTAACGTCACCCTCGCCTTTATGACGTGGGATGGCTATAACTTCGAAGACGCGGTCATTATGAGTGATCGTTTAGTCAAAGAAGATGTTTATACGACCATTCATATTGAAGAATATAAAATTGAAGCCCGGAAAATTAAAACTGTCGAAGAAAGAATTACCCGTGACATTCCAAACGTGAGTGAAGCGGCGAAAGCGTTCCTTGATGAAGACGGCATTATTGTTCCTGGTGCAGAAGTTAAAGAAGGCGATATCTTAGTCGGCCGCGTCACTCCGAAAGGACAACGTGAACAAAGCCCAGAAGATCGTCTCTTACAAACCATCTTCAATGATAAAGTAAAAGAAGTAAAAGATACCTCGCTTCGTGTCCCACATGGTGGCGGCGGTACCGTTATCGACGTGAAAGTATTTACCCGTGAAGCCGGCGATGAATTAGGTCCAAATATTGAAATTAGTGTCAGTGTCTTCATCGGCCAAAAACGCAAAATTAGCGAAGGCGACAAGATGAGCGGACGGCACGGTAATAAAGGGGTTATTTCCCGAATCTTACCTGAAGCGGATATGCCATTTATGGAAGACGGCACCCCAATCGATATCATGCTTAACCCACTTGGGGTTCCAAGCCGAATGAACATTGGTCAAATTCTTGAGTTGCACTTAGGGATGGCCTGTAAAAAACTTGGCGTTAAAATTGCAACCCCAGTCTTTGATGGCATCACCAATGATGAAATCTTTGAACTCATGGAAGAAGCCAAGATGCATAAAGACGGTAAAGAAATCTTATTTGATGGCCGCACTGGTGAACGTTTTGATGAACGGATTAGTGTTGGTGTCATGTATTTAATTAAACTCGTCCACATGGTCGATGATAAATTACACGCACGGGCAACCGGTCCTTATAGCTTAGTCACCCAACAACCATTAGGCGGTAAAGCACAAAACGGTGGTCAACGGTTCGGGGAAATGGAAGTGTGGGCGCTTGAAGCTTATGGCGCTGCCAACATTCTCCAAGAAATCTTAACGATTAAGAGTGATGACCGTGTCGGTCGTAAACGTGCTTATGAAGCGATTGTTAAAGGTTATGATTTACCAACACCAGGAATCCCAGAAGCCTTTAAAGTGTTAACCCGTGAATTACAAGGGTTAGCGATTGATGTCGAATTACGCACCAAAGATGGTGAAATCCTCGATCTTGATGAACTTGCGAAAGATCAAGATGCCGATATTCGTCGGAGCCGACGCGCTAGTGTCGCTCGTGATGAAGAAGTCGTCTTCGATCAAGAAGAAACAAGTGTCATCTATACGAGTGAAGATAAAGGAGGGGATGAATAATTATGGCAAGAAAAGAACCATTTCATATTAATAACTTAGCAAGTGTCAAAATTGGTCTTGCTTCCCCAGACAAAATTCGCGAATGGTCCAATGGTGAAATTACCAAACCAGAAACCGTCAACTACCGGAGTCAAAAACCGGAATTAGATGGTTTATTCTGTGAACGTATTTTTGGACCAAGCAAAGATTATGAATGTCATTGCGGTAAATATCGGAAAATTCGTCACCGCGGTACGGTTTGTGAAAAATGTGGCGTTGAAGTCATTTCCAAATACGTCCGTCGGGAAAGAATGGGCCATATTGAACTCGCTAGCCCATGTACCCATATCTGGTACTTAAAAGGCACCCCGGCACGGATTGCAACCTTACTAGACATCCCTGCCAAACAACTTGAAGAAATCGTCTACTTTATTAGCCATATCGTGCTTGATCCAGGAACGAGTGGTGTGCTCTACTATAAGCAATTTATCGATGAAACTACTGGTCGTGCGGTTTTTGCTGAAGCGATCAAAGAAATTCAAGAAACAATTGAAGAAGGTAGTTTTGAACACGCGAAAGGGAGTGAACTCCTTGAACGCTTAGAAGTGACGCAAACATTCGACTTCTTCGCCACCTCACGCTATATTAGCAAACATACGGGTGCTAAATTTGGTGAAGGGGCTGAAGTCATTAAACAATTACTCAAACAAATCGACTTACAAGCCGAATTTGATGCAGTCAACGAACAACTTAAAACCGAAAGCAAAAATAAGGAAAAGAAACTTCTTAAACGGCTTGAAGTGATTGATGCCTTCCTCAAAAGTGGCAATCGTCCAGAATGGATGATCTTAGATGTCATTCCCGTCATCCCACCAGATTTACGGCCGATGCTTCAACTTGATGGTGGTCGTTACGCAACAAGTGACATTAACGATCTATATCGCCGTGTCATTAGCCGTAATAACCGCTATAAAGCCCTTGTGCAAATGAACGCCCCGAAAGTTATTTTAATGAACGGGCAACGGATGCTTCAAGAAGCCGTTGATAGTCTCATTGACAATGGCCGTCGCGGTAAACCATACACCGGCGCCAACAAACGTCCGCTTAAATCCTTAAGCTCAAGCCTAAAAGGAAAACAAGGTCGTTTTCGTCAAAACTTACTCGGTAAACGGGTTGACTATTCAGGCCGTAGCGTTATCGCCGTCGGTCCAGAACTTAAAATGTATCAATGTGGGATTCCACGCGAAATGGCCATTCAATTATTCCGTCCATTTATCGCTGCTGAACTCATTGAACGCGACTTAAATATTAGTAACCACACCCAAGCAGACCGGGTTATTGATCGTCAAGATGAAGTCGTCTTCGATATTATTGAAGAAATCATCGCCGATCACCCAGTCTTACTCAACCGCGCCCCGACCCTTCACCGTTTAGGGATTCAAGCGTTCCAACCGGTCCTTGTGAGTGGTCGCGCTATCCGTTTACACCCCCTCGTTTGTGCGGGCTTTAACGCCGACTTCGATGGTGACCAAATGGCGGTTCACGTCCCACTTTCAAAAGCGGCTCAAGAAGAAGCACTCAACCTCATGCTAGCAAGCAAAAACATCCTTGGACCAAAAGATGGTAAGCCAATCGCTGCCCCATCCCAAGACATGGTTATTGGGAACTACTTCTTAACCGTTGAAAAAACAAAAGAAGACTTCTTAGCTCGCGCTGCGGAAAGTGAAGCACTTGGTGATAAAGTCGGCGCGGAAAAATTCCGTCAATTTGCGGAAGCAGAAGGAAAAGTCTTTGCCTCCTTTGATGAATTAATGGTGGCTTATGGCACCAACAACATCCACCTCCATAACCGGATTGCGATGCGTGGTCAAGCCTTTAATAAAGCGCTCTTTACCCCAGAAATGAATAAATCATACCTCATTACAAGTGTTGGTAAAGCCATCTTTAACACCATCTTCCCTGAAGACTTCCCTTATATTAATGAACCAAACCGTGGCTCACTCCAAATGAACAAAGTGGAGTACTTCGTTCCATCTGGTACAAACATTAAAGAACACATTGCAAAACAAGCAATTCGTAACCCAATCAACCAAGAATTCTTAGGGTTAATTATTAATGAAGTCTTTACCCGCTACGGCACGGTCAAGACCAGTGCGATCCTCGATAAAATTAAAGACCAAGGGTTCAAATATTCAACCAAAGCTGGGTTAACGGTCAGTCTTGCAGACATTACCCCAATCGTTGGTAAAGAAGAACTGATTTCCCAAGGTGAAGTCGAAGTTCGTGCCATCAATAAAGCCGCTGCTCGTGGTCTCTATAGTGAAAAAGAACGCTATTCTGCCGTTATTAACGTGTGGAAAGGCGTCAAAGACACCGTTGAAACCAAACTTAAAGAACAATTCCCGAAAGATAAACGAAATCCGCTCTACATCATGTTCGATAGTGGTGCCAGAGGTAAAACCACGAACTTCTTGCAACTTAAGGGGTTACGGGGCTTAATGGCTTCACCACGTGGTGGCGAGATTGAAATTCCAATTAAATCAAACTTCCGTGAAGGGATTAGCGTTAGCGAATTCTTCATTGCCTCACATGGTTCCCGTAAGGGTGGTGCGGACACGGCGATTAAGACGGCTGACTCAGGTTACTTAACCCGTCGGTTAGTCGACGTTGCCCAAAACGTGATTGTCACCGAAATCGACTGTGGTAGTGACCACGGCTTCGTTGTTAGTGAAATTCGCGTTCGCGAAAAAGATGCTCCGGCTGTTCCATTAAGTGACCGGATTAGAGGTCGTTATACCGTCAAAGATATCATTCACCCAGAAACTGGTGAAGTGATTATTGAAGAAAATACCCTCATTAACAATGATGCTGCCCAATACATTGAAAGTGCCGGGGTCAAAGAAGTTGAAATTCGCTCGCTCTTTGGTTGTGAAGCTAAATCAGGTATTTGTGCGCACTGTTATGGGATTAACCTTGCCACTGGCGAAGTCGTCAAAGTTGGCGAAGCCGTCGGTATCATGGCTGCCCAATCAATCGGTGAACCAGGAACCCAATTAACGATGAGAACATTCCACAGTGGTGGGGTTGCTCAAGTTGAAGACGTGACCCAAGGGTTACCACGGGTCCAAGAACTCTTTGAAAGCCGTAATCCAAAAGGTAAAGCTAAAATTAGTGATATCGCTGGTGAAATCGTTGAAGTCATTCAAGAAGATCGTCGCTTTACCGTGACGGTCCGTAACGAACTTGAAGAAAAATCCTATGTTACCGAATACGGTCAACAATTACGGGTTAAAAAAGGTGACTTTATTAAAAACGGCGAACGTCTGACAGAAGGGGCCATTCACCCACGTGAATTACTCGCTGTTAGCAACGTGACCGCAGTCCAAAATTATATTCTCAACGAAGTTCAAAAAGTCTATCGAATTAGTGCTTCGGTACGGATTAGCGATAAGCACTTAGAGATTATTATTAATCAAATGCTAAATCGCGTTTATATCGTCGATGGTGGTGATACTGCGCTTCTTGCTGGTTCACGGGTTACAACCCAACAATTCACCGCTGCAAACCGTGATGCCCTCATTAATGGTGTCCGTCCAGCCGTGGCAACCCCACTCATTCTCGGTATTAAATCAAGTGCCCTTGCAAGTGACTCCTTCTTAAGTGCGGCCAGTTTCCAAGAAACGACCAAAATCTTAACGGATGCCACAATTAAAGGCAAAGTTGATCCACTTGTTGGCTTAAAAGAAAATGTCATTACCGGCCGGTTAATTCCCGCGGGTCGCGGCATCTTAAGCGTTGAAGATCAAGAAGCAATCCTTGAAGACTTCAGCGTCGCGTCAACCCTCAACCGAATTAAACGGAGTTACGACAACAAATAAGCAGTCATAAAGACCAAATTATAAAGGGTGACGAATTCAATCGTCACTCTTTTTTTATGCTAGAAACCGGTTTCATGGCCATCACCCAAAAAAATCTATATAATATATCCACGTGCATGTTATAATTGCGTGATTAACGAAAGGACTAAATCTATGACTTTTAAAAACTCTAGTAAATTAATTTTGCTCCCCATTGTGGCCTTACTAACAGGTTGTGTGCTTGGTGGCGGCAATTATGAATTAGCCAAGACCCCAAACTATTCTAACCGCGCCCTAGATGATGCCATTGGCATGACGGCCCTTGATTCCGTCGGCGAACAAAACATTTTAGTCGTGCCCGTAACGTTTACGAATACGGTCCAATATGCGACTGAAAGTGTCCATGAAATGATTGAAAAAACCTTCTTTGGTGAAAGTGATGAAACCGGGTGGGAATCAGTCTCATCATTTTATGAAAAATCAAGTTACGGCAAATTAAAATTGACCGGTGAAGTGCAACCTTATTTCCATTTTGATGTCTCAACCCAAGATGTTGGTAACTTTAAAGTTGATAACTTCCAACGGTACGGCGAAGGTTATTACTGGGATCAAACCCACCATTTAATCGAAAGATTATATAACACCTATGACGCTAATTTCTTAAAAGATTATGATAAAGATGGCGACGGCCACGTCGATGCGTTATGGATGGTTTACATCGCCCCAATTCAAGCTTTAGGAGGTGATAAAGGGACCTTCCGTGATCCATTCTGGGCTTATAAATTTTATTGGAATCAATATCCAAATATGGCTAAACCAACCCCAAACGTTTACGCTTGGGCCAGTTACGAATTCGCCCTTGAGGGCATTGGTTATTCAAGTGATAAACCGGATGCCCATACCTTTATTCACGAAACCGGGCACGTCTTAGGTTTACCTGATTATTATGATTATGACAGTGCGACTGCCCCGGCGGGTTCGATCGATATGATGGATCATAACGTGATTGATCACAATATGTATAGTAAATACCGCCTTAACTGGTCAACCCCATATTACGTCACGGGCAATGCGAAGATTAAACTTAAACCAGCGGAATCAAGTGGTGAATTTATCCTTATTAAAGACGGATGGAATGGACATGCGTATGATGAATATATCTTAATTGAATATTACACCCCAACAGGATTAAACGCGAAAGATTCCAGTGGCAATGGTTATGTCACCAAAGGAACGAATTCAGGAACTAAAGGTTTTACTGAATCCGGCGTCCGTATTTGGCACGTCGATTCACGCGTTGTCACTTATGTGTATGATAGCGTGACCGAACAATTAAGAAGCAGTGAATATAGCGATGATATTGTCGGAACTGAATGGAGTTACTCCGCCATTGCGGCCAGTAATACCTCAAGCCGTAGTGTCGATCCGAAGTTTAAACTACTGCACCTTCTTGATGCACAAGGGCAAACGAGTAAAGTCGGTAACTGGCTCAAAACCCCAACCGCCGCCGGTAATCTTGCTCTCTTCCAATCAGGCGCTAAAATTAGTGCTGATAACTGGAAGCAATACTTACAATCAAGTGCCTACTTCAATGACGGCAGTGCCGTTGGTTATTCAATTGAGATTGGCGCCATGAATGATAAGAGTGTTACGATTTCGATTCGTAAAGCGTAATACATTGCAACTATTACCGAAATCTATTAATATTAATAGATGGTAAAAAACAGATGAATTTAAAGAAAAAGGTCATTTTATTTATGAGTGCACTCACGGTCTTAAGTGGGTGTAGTTATAAGGTGGCCTTTTTTCCTTATGCCAGTAAAATTGTTGATCAAGATACGTATGAAGCCGAGGATTTTGGCCATTATTATAAGCCGAGTACGCTTGTTAAGCCATATATTGATGTGCTCAAATCAAATGATAACCCGAGCACGAAAGTCGTGCCTCTTTCTTCAATAGGAAGTCAAAAAATACTTGTATTGCCAGTCGCTTTTCCCGATTACTCACTCAATGAATTAGACGGTAAAGAGGGCGCCGAAGCGCATTTACATATTCAAAATGCTTTCTTTGGTGAAAACCGCCTTACCTCTTGGCGATCGGTCAGCGGATTTTATGATGAATCAAGTTATGGCAAATTGAAACTAAGTGGTGAAGTCGCCCCTTGGTTTACACTTCCTTCCGAATTTGAGGTTGATGCCCTTCGCAGTCGGATCCGAAATAGTGGCGATAAACTAAATGAAACCGCCAAGATTGTCAACCACGCCCTTTTTGCGTATCAAACCCGTTTTCCAGATCGATTAAGTGAATTTGATCAAGATCAGGACGGGATTGTGGATGCTGTCTATGTCATTTACGGCTATCCTTATGAAAAGAAAGAACATAATAATGTCTTTTGGGCTTTTGCGGCGTATATGAACCGGCTTGACAGCCGACTTGATGCCCAAGCCAATGCGTATTCGTGGAGTAGTTACCATTACATGAATCTTGACGTTTATCGAAAACCAGATGCGCACACTTATATTCATGAGGTCGGACATTTACTCGGATTAACGGATTATTATAATACGAATTACGATGATCCTTACGCCCCCCTTGGTGGCTTTGATATGATGGATTACACCGTGGGTGATCACACGGGGCTTTCGAAATTATTACTTAATTGGACAAGGCCTTATGTCGTCCGTTCAAGTGGGGATATAAAACTTCGTCCTTTTAGTGAAACAGGTGACCTTCTTTTACTGAAAAATGAGTGGAATAACCGCGCGAATGATGAATACATTCTCCTTGAATATTACACGCCAACTGCGCTAAACACCCAGGACTCTTCGCTTAATGCGACCTTTAAATTACCAAAAGCAAACGGGATCAAACTTTATCACGTTGATGCCCGCACCGCCTATGCGATTAAAGAAGGCACAATTGACCGTTATTATTACGTCAATGACTTTGAAGGTGACTATGAAGGGGTTGAGTTTCTTGCCCATTCCAATAGTTCCGGTTCGCTCAATCAAGCCCCAATGAAAGATTTTTTACTTTACAAACTTGTCGAACCCAAAGAAAGTGGTAATATTACTAAGGACTTAAAACTAGCGAATGCAAATTCATTATTTAAAGCGGGCGATAACTTCGGGAAAACATACTTTGAATCGTTTGTTTTCAATGATGGTACGGCCTTTAATTATGACATTGAAATTAAGAGTCTAACGAAAGATTATGCAACCATTAAGGTAGAGGTATTATAAAAATGCGATCCACAATAAAAAAAATAACCATTCTAACAGTCGGCATACTCACACTCACAAGTTGTGTGACATTAGGAAGTCTCATTAGTGAACTCAATAACTCTAGTGTTCCTTCCGATAACACAAGTGAGCAAACAACAAGTGCTACAACCGAAACGACTTCGAACAGTACAACTGAAGTCACGTCCACTAGTACCGATCCGAATGGACTCGGAAACTTTTATAAGGTCGAAACAAATCCTTATCCTAATACCGCTTTAGATCGGAACTGGGATGTGGCGACTTTTCCGTCAGTTGGTAACCAAAAGATGTTAGTCGTACCCATTAAATTTAGTGACGTTAATGCCGCAACAAAGTATGGTACAGATAGTACAATTGTTAACACCATTAATAAAACATTCTTTGGCGCCACCAGTGACACAGGCTGGGAATCAGTGAGTTCTTTTTATGCCAAAAGTAGTTATAACAAGCTTAATATTACGGGTGAAGTTGTAAGCCCGATTACCATGCCTTACACCACGAAAGAACTTGGTGCTAAAGCTACTGATGATACCTACTGGGATCAAACGCATTATGTCTTAGAAACCGTCTATAATTCGCTATCAGCGAGCAAATTAAAATCATATGACCAAAATAACGATGGTTATGTTGACTCCGTTTTCCTCGTTTATTTAGCCCCGACCAATCAAAATAATAATAGTGATTTATTCTGGGCCTACCAATACTATTGGTCATGGGAAGCATCTAGCACCAAACCCGTCTTTTCAACATATGCCTGGGCAAGTTACGAATTTACTTTTCAAGAAACGGGATACTCCGTTTCTAAGCCTGACGCGCACACCTTTATTCATGAAACCGGTCATTTACTAGGACTTGATGACTATTATGATTACGATGGGCGCACTGGTTCCGCTGGTGGGGTCGATATGATGGATTACAACATTGTCGATCACAATATGTTTTCAAAATTCTTCCTCAACTGGTCAACCCCTTACTACCCGACCGGAAATAGTGATATTCATCTACGTCCTGCCGAAAGTAGTGGCGACTTTATCTTGCTTAACGCGGGATGGAATGGCCATGCCTTTGACGAATACATCCTCATTGAATATTACACCCCAACTGGCCTCAATCAAAAAGATAGTTTAAGTTCATATGCAGGGGGACGCGGTTTTACACAAAACGGCGTTCGCATCTGGCATATTGATTCCCGTTTGATTCGTATTACGAATAACACGAGTTATCAATGGACTGATACCATTGCCTTACCGACCAATAGTGCGTATACCGATTACGGTACGTCCAACACCCCGGGGGATAGTAGAATGGGTGCCTCATTCCGCAAAGTCCATTTATTAGATGGGGCTAGTCGGAGTGCTACCTGGTATAGTTCTACGGCGATGGCGGATAATAACGCTTTATTCACGACCGGCGACAAAATTAATACTGATGGATGGTCTCCTTATTTACTCGCGCGCGGAACCTTTAATGATGGTTCACCGATTGGCTTTAGTGTTGAAATCGGCGCGATGGATAATGCCGGTGTTACAATAAAAATTCGTAAAGCCGCGTAACTTTCATGACCAAGAATAAAGTCTGGTTAATTTCGAAAATTTCCCTCACTATTATTTTCTTTGTGGTTGCGTTAACGCTTTTAATAACCTTTACACACTATTACGTAACCTATGATTTGGTCATGACGTCTTTCCTAACAAAAGAGGGGGCACTGTACATGATGATCTTCTCATGGGTTGCTTTTTTAATCGCTTTATCTTTGATGGTGAAAACCGGACTTAACCTCAGTAAAATGAAGAAGTTTAATCATCAAAACAAAAGCACGAAATAAGCTTTAAAAAGCATTTACTTTTACTTTATTTATTGACAATCATCCCGCGTATCCCTATAATATCAAAGTGCAATGACCAACTAGGTCGTTTTTAAAAGAAACACATTGATACACCCGGTTGTGTGTCAAGCACAACAGGGAACAAAGGAAAGGAGAAACACGCATGCCAACAATTAACCAATTAGTGCGCCAAGGTCGTGTTAAACCAGAGTACAAATCAAAGTCACCAGCGTTGACCAAACGGTGGAATTCCATCCGTCGTCGTGAAGTTGATCAAGATTCTTCACAAAAACGCGGAGTCTGTACTCGGGTCGGAACCATGACGCCTAAGAAACCAAACTCAGCATTACGTAAATATGCTCGTGTCCGCTTATCAAATGGATATGAAGTCACCGCATATATTGGTGGTGAAGGTCACAACTTACAAGAACACAGTACCGTTCTTATTCGTGGTGGTCGGGTTAAGGACTTACCAGGGGTTAGATATCACATCATCCGCGGCACCTTAGATACCGCCGGTGTGGATAAAAGACGCCAAGGCCGTAGTCAATACGGAACGAAACGTCCACAAAAGAAAGAAGCCTAAATTACATTGCAGTATATCACTCGATTATAGAAGGAAGGAGGAAACGATATGCCACGTAAAGGAAGTGTTGCAAAACGTGATGTTTTACCAGATCCAATTTATCACTCAAAACTTGTTACACGCTTAATTAATAAAATTATGTTCGATGGCAAACGCGGAACATCACAAACCATTCTTTATAATGCATTTACACGCATTGAAAAGAAGACTGGTCAACCAGCGATGGACGTCTTTGCTACCGCAATTAGTAACATCATGCCAGAGGTTGAACTTAAAGTTCGCCGGGTTGGAGGACAAAACTACCAAGTCCCAACTGATGTCAGCCCTGAAAGAAAAACAACTTTAGGACTCCGTTGGTTAGTGAACTATTCACGCTTACGCAACGAAAAAACAATGGAAGAAAGATTAGCAGGCGAAATTATTGACGCCGCTAACGGAACCGGTGCATCTGTGAAAAAACGCGATGACACGCATAAGATGGCGGAAGCGAATAAAGCTTACGCACATTATCGCTACTAGGAGGATGCATGGCTGATCTTAAGAAATACGACTTGCAACATACGCGCAACATAGGCATTATGGCGCACATTGACGCAGGTAAAACAACAACAACGGAACGGATTCTTTATTACACCGGGAAGTTACACAAAGTTGGCGAAACCCATGAAGGGGGCGCCACCATGGACTGGATGGTCCAAGAAAAAGAACGCGGAATTACGATTACAAGTGCAGCAACCACTGCATTTTGGAAAGAAAACCGTATTAATATTATCGATACTCCAGGACACGTTGACTTCACCGTTGAAGTTGAACGTTCCTTACGTGTCTTAGATGGCGCTGTCACCGTTCTTGATGCGAAAAGTGGGGTCGAACCCCAAACTGAAACAGTCTGGCGCCAAGGCACCAAATATCATGTTCCACGCATTGTGTTCGTTAACAAAATGGATGCAACTGGGGCGGACTTCGATATGGCTGTTGAAACCCTACATAGCCGTTTAGCTGCTAATGCTGCCCCGGTGCAAATTCCGGTTGGTAGTGAAGGTGGTTTCCGCGGCATGATCGATATCATTGAAGAAAAAGCATACTTCTATGATGACAAAATCGAACACTTCAATGTGGAAGAAATTCCCGCTGAATTCAAAGAAAATGCAAAAGCTGCGAAACAAGCGTTACTTGAAAAAATAGCTGCATTCGATGATGACTTTATGATGGTCGTACTTGAAGGGGAAACCCCAAGTGTTGCCGAGATTAAACGTGTGATTCGGAAGGCTGTTTTAACCGGTACATTCTTCCCAGTTTTCTGCGGTAGTGCTTACAAAAATAAAGGCATTCAACCACTCTTAGATGGTGTTGTTGATTACTTACCAAGCCCAGTTGATGTCCCAGCTGCTAAAGCAGAAAAAGTCGATGGCACACCAACTGAAGCTCCAAGTGATTCAAACGCCCCACTCGCGGCCCTTGCCTTTAAAATAGCGACCGATCCATTCGTTGGCCGTCTTGCTTATGTCCGTATTTATAGCGGTACCTTAAAAGCAGGTTCTTATGTTTACAATAGTACCAAAGGCGTCAAAGAAAGAATTAGTCGTCTTGTCTTAATGCACTCCAATCACCGTGAAGAAGTTGAAGAACTTAAAGCCGGTGATATTGGTGCGGTCGTTGGTTTTAAATCAACGATTACCGGTGATACCATTTGTGATGAAAAATCAAAAATCATCCTTGAAAGAATGGAATTCCCAGAACCAGTTATTGAACAAGCAATCGAACCAAAAACCCGTGCTGACCAAGAAAAAATGGGTGTTGGCTTATCAAAATTAGTCGAAGAAGATCCAACCTTCCGCGTGACGACCAACCAAGAAACGGGTCAAACCATCATTGCGGGTGTTGGTGAATTACATCTTGATGTCTTAGTGGACCGCTTGCGCCGTGAATTTGGTGTCAACGTTAACGTTGGTGCGCCAATGGTCGGCTATCGCGAAACCATCTCCGCCACTGCCGAATGTGAAGGTAAATACATTAAACAATCTGGTGGTCGTGGACAATATGGACACGTCTGGATTCGCTTTGAACCAAACCCAGGCAAAGGCTTCGAATTCGTCGATGCCATTGTCGGTGGAACCGTTCCCCGTGAATACATTAAGCCAACCGGCGAAGGTCTCAAAGACTCACTCGGTCGTGGTTTAGTGGCTGGCTATCAAGTGATCGACATCAAAGCCACCTTATTCGATGGTAGTTACCACGATGTCGATAGTAGTGAAGCCGCCTATAAAATTGCCGCTTCGATGGCACTCAAAGAGGCCGCTAAAAAAGCAAGCCCCGTCTTACTTGAACCAATCATGAAAGTTGAAATTACCGTTCCTGAACAATATTACGGTGATGTCCTTAGTGATTTAGCGAGAAGAAGAGGAACCATGCGTGATGAAAGTCAACGTGGTAATGCTAAAATTATTGACGCCGAAGTCCCACTATCCGAGATGTTCGGTTATGTTACAGATTTACGTAGTTTCACCCAAGGTCGTGGCACTTATATGATGTCATTTGATCACTACGGTGAATGCCCACGTTACATCGCAGACGAAATCATCAAAAAAGCTGGCGTCAATAACCGCTAAGATCTAAATGCTATATTCATAGCACTTTAATTTGATAAATTTATAGAATTGCTATAAACTAGAAGCGTTATAATACACGCTACAGTTAGGAGGAAATATTATGGCAAAAGAAAAATTTGACAGAAGTAAGGTTCACGTTAATATTGGAACCATCGGTCACGTTGACCACGGTAAAACCACGTTAACTGCCGCTATTACTAAAGTCCTTGCTACCCAAGGTGGTGCAAAAGCCTTCGCGTATGACCAAATTGATGCCGCTCCCGAAGAAAAAGCTCGTGGAATCACAATTAACACATCGCACTTAGAATACCAAACCGTCAACCGTCACTATGCTCACGTTGACTGCCCAGGACACGCTGACTATGTTAAAAACATGATCACCGGTGCTGCCCAAATGGACGGCGCAATCCTCGTTGTTGCGGCGACTGATGGTGTTATGCCACAAACTCGTGAACACATCTTACTTGCTCGTCAAGTTGGTGTTCCTTATGTTGTTGTCTTCTTAAACAAAGTTGACTTAGTTGACGACCCAGAACTTGTTGACATCGTTGAAATGGAAGTCCGTGACTTACTTAGTTCATATGGATTCCCAGGCGATGACACCCCAATCATCCGTGGCTCTGCCCGCGATGCGCTTGATGGTAAACCAGGTGCTGACAAAGCCATCCTTGAACTTATGGCCGCGGTCGACAGCTATATTCCAAACCCGGCTCGTTTAACCGATCTTCCATTCTTACTGCCAATCGAAGACGTCATGACCATTTCTGGTCGTGGTACCGTCGTTACTGGCCGTGTTGAACGGGGTATCGTTAAATTAAACGAAACTGTTGAAATTGTTGGTATTCGTCCAACAAAATCAACCGTTGTTACCGGTCTTGAAATGTTCCGTAAATTACTTGATAACGCCGAAGCTGGCGACAACGTTGGGGTTTTACTCCGTGGTGTCTCCCGTGATGAAATCGAACGCGGTCAAGTTCTTGCCAAACCAGGATCAGTCAAACCACACACGAAGTTCACTTCAACCGTCTATGTCCTTACTAAAGAAGAAGGTGGCCGTCACACAGCGTTCTTATCGAACTACCGTCCACAATTCTACTTCCGTACAACCGACATTACTGGTGTGGTTACCTTACCAGCAGACGTTCAAATGGTTATGCCAGGTGATACCGTCAATTTAACAATTGAACTTATCCACCCAGTCGCCATTGAGAGCGGAACCAAATTCTCCATCCGTGAAGGTGGCAGAACCGTTGGTGCCGGTACCGTTACTGAAATCTTAAAATAAGCTTTTAAAACTTATAAACTAACTCCCCTTATAGGGGAGTTTTTTTATTTTGGCTTTTATCTATCTTGATTGTATTTTATAGGTATATCTTGTAAGATATACTTTAGTCAAATTATGAATAACAACAATATCGCACAAAGAGATGCTTTAGACATTGCTAATGGAAATGCGTTAAAAAGAACCGGCGCGTTACTTCTTGATTTAATCGTCATGTATTTAGTTATGAACTTTTTTTGGTTTGCGGTTCATCCGATTATCGATCAAGTTTATGATTATTCGGCCACCGTTGCTGCGAATACAATCGATTTAAAAAAGAGTTTCTTAGTGACGCTTGATGCACCCCTTTTACCCGATTTCACCAATATTGATGACGTCGAAATTACGGAAAATAAAGTACCAGTGGAAAAGATGGCGGAAGCGACCTACCAATTTTATACGGTGTTCCTAAATAGCGAAATCACCGACCCATCGGAAAAGATTACCGACGAATGGTATATTGTAAATATTTTGGGCGTCGGCACTGAGACCTCGATTTTTGAACGGATCATTGTCGATGAACCAGCGGGTAAAAAAGGGCTTGATTCGGATTCAACGGAAACCGTTAAATTTGACCCGTTTATTGTCACTGGCCTTAAATACAAAGATGACGCCAAATATAATTCCCCGGAAGCCATTAATGCTTTTAATACCAAAATTTATGGCCAGGCCGTCAACCTCTTTAATAATCGCCCCCTCATGGATAAGATTAATGAAGTGGTTATGATCGAAAACACAATTCTCGTTGTGTTATCAAGTTCCATTGTGTTTTTAGCGATTCCTTTATTATTAAAACATGGGCAAACGCTTGGCAAGAAAGCCTTTAAGTTAGGGGTTTCGACCACACTTGGTTACCACGTCGGATCGCTCACCTTGCTCGTCCGTTATCTTTCTTTCCTTGTGATTGGTCTTTTATCCAATTTATTTATTCCGATTGTGTTCCCATTTATTTCCTTAACCGTGATGGTCTTTAATAAAAACGGGAAATCACTCCACGATCTCATTGCCCGTACGCGGGTTGTTGATTTAACAAAAACAGTCATTTACGCAAATGAAGAAGCTTACCAAGAACATCTTAAAAATCTAAGCGCAAGACCAACTGCTGATGAATACAATGAAGAAGTGTTTGGTGAACGCTTTAAAGAAGAAAGTGGCGCCTAATGAATCATTATTTCGTTTCTCAAACGACCGGTAAACGTTTTTTAGCGGGTTTTCTCGACTTTGTGTTCGTGGTTATTCTAGCCCTTTTCCTTTTTGTTCCTGCGCAAATTATCGCCGATAATAGTGGCGCTGCGGCCGTTAATATGGAAATTGGCTTAACCGCCCTTTATAGCGGATTATTTAAACTAGATGCGGAAGATAATCGGATTCATGAAGTCAGTGAAGACGCCGATTTACCAGAAGCGCTTTATAACTTCTATGTTGATAAACGCCACCCGGATACGAATGAACTCCAACGTGGTTTTTCGCCTATTCTTATCGATGGCAAAAATTTCAATGAACCAGAAGACTACTATGTGGTCATTCTTGGTAAAGGTGATGCGGCAACGCTTTTTGATTTTACAGTCATTGATGAAGATAAACCATGGGATGTTCCGGCTTTATCAGGTCAAGAAACCGCGGTTAAAACCTTTTATCAAACTGAAATTGAGATTGCCTTTACCCTTTTAGATAATCATCCAAAAGTCCGCGAACTTGTCCGTCGTTCAGAGTTTTATAGCTTCATTACAATTGCCTCGAGTTATCTACTTTCAGCGATTATTTTAATTATTTTTGTACCGCTCTTCCTCAAGGATAAAACAACACTTGGGAAACTCGTGACTAAGTCAGTGGTGCTTAATCATTACGGCTATAAAATGACGAATTTGCAAGCAATAGTGCGCAATTTCAGTGTCTTTTTATTCTCCTTTACTTTCTTTTTCATGCCGTTTCACATTATTTCATTTTTCTTGTCGATGTTTTCAAAGACAAAGAGAAGCTTATACGATCGTCTCAGTGATACCCTAGTCGCTGATAAGAAAACGACGCTTGTATTCGATAATGTCCAAGATGAAACCATCTACCGCAAGGAACTCGCACAACGACTGATTGAAGTTGAACGTCGTAAAAGCGAAGCCCGTCGTGAAGAACTGGCCGCCAAAAGATGATTAATCGTAGGGATTAATTATTAATTAATCAGTTTATAAAACAATGGTCAATCGAGTGACCAATGTGTTATTATAAAAAATAGATAAGCAGTAATACTGCAGGAGGAAATATGGAAGTTAGAATTGATAATCTTTCAAAACACTTCCCTGGGGTAAAAGGGGCACCCGTAGTTAAAGCCGTTGATCGTATGAATTTTACGATTCCCGATGGCAAACTAGTTGGCCTTTTAGGACCATCAGGATGTGGCAAATCGACCACACTTTACATGATTGCGGGGCTACATAAGCCAACCGAAGGTAAAATTTGGTTTGGTGACCGGGATGTCACAGAAGTCCCAGCGGAAAACCGTGGCATTGGGTTAGTTTTCCAAAACTACGCGTTATACCCACACTTCACCGTTCGGCAAAATATCACGTTCCCACTCGAAAACGTGCGGCCTAAACTTGAAAAGCAAGAAATGGAACAAATTGCCCAAGAAGTGGCAAACCTTGTTGACATTGGTAACTTGCTTGATCGTTTACCAAAACAATTATCTGGTGGTCAACAACAACGGGTCGCCATTGCGCGTGCCTTAAGCAAACGGCCACAAGTTTTGTTACTTGATGAACCGCTCAGTAACTTAGATGCCCGTTTACGTTTACAAACCCGTGAAGAAATTCGCCGGATTCAACGTGACACCAAAGTCACGACCATTTTCGTTACCCATGACCAAGAAGAAGCCATGTCCATCAGTGACTTCATCGTTGTCATGCGCCGTGGTATCGTGCACCAAATTGACGCACCACAAGTTGTCTATGAAGAACCCGTCGACTTATTCGTCGCGAAGTTCTTAGGTTCACCAGCCATTAACATTTTTGATGGTGAATTAAAAGATGGCAAAGTTTACCTCCACGGTAATGTTTGGCATTCTGGCTTAAAATCCAAGGGCACCTTTGATTTAAAAGATGCGCGTATTTTTGATATCGCACTTGCGGGTGGTTTCTTAGGAACCAAAGCAGAGTACTTTAGTTTACTTGGCGTCACCATTTATGAAGAACCAGTGGTTGCACAAACGGAAGAAAAGAAAGGCCTCGGTAATGTCTTTAAAAAGATTAAACCGGCAAATAAAGCAAAATACACGCTCTCACCAATTGATGGTGATCTTTCCTTAAATAAACTTCATGAAGCTTTAATTGGTGCGGGTTACCGTCCAAGTTTTGGTGAATTTGAAGAAGAAGTAGGCAAACTCATCGTCCAAGAAGGAACGAATCGCAATGTTAAAATTGGTGTTCGTCCCGAAGCCTTCACCCTTGATAAAAATGACAATCCATCAATTGAAGTGGATGTCTTATTTATTGAACATATTGGCCGTGACATTACCATCGTTGGTAACGTTAAAGGACAAAAACACCGCATCCGCGTCATTATTCCAGCGGAAGAACGTCATAAAGTAAAAGATAAAGTAATTAAAGTTTACCCAAAACGCTTCTACTTATTTGATGTTGACGGATCACGGATTCTTTAGGTATCAGTATGAAAATTAAACATTTAGAGAAAGGAGGCGCATTATGATTACCGGACAAACTTATCTTGATAAGGGACCAATGGAAACCAAAAAATCGATTTCGATTCCCATTTGGAGCAAAGCATTAGTTGCTTTATTACCGGCGCTTATCTTCTTGACATTATTTACCATCTACCCAATTATTAACACCACGATTATCGCATTCATCGAAAATTTTAGTTGGCAAACGGGCATGGGAAGTTTTGCCATTAGTAATTATCTTCGTCAACTTGATATGGCTACCAACTGGGATTGGTGGAGAGCTTACTTCGACGTGATTGAACCCGGACATAGCTTTACCCAACCAATTAAGCCATTATTAACCTTCAATAACTTTATTTACGTGTTAAAAGATCGTAACTTCTTAGATGCCCTTTATAACACGACCATCTTAACAGTGATTTCGGTTCCCTTAACGATTATTATCTCCCTTTTACTCGCTGTTTCCTTAAATAGCATTAAACCGTTACGGGCCACCTATCAAACTATTTTCTTCCTCCCTTATGTGACGAACGCGATTGCGTTAGGGATGGTGTTCAACACCCTCTTCTCGCCACAAACCGGCGGGATTATGAACCAACTGATTATTGCTTTTGGTGGCCAGCCACGGTCTTGGATCCATGCTGGGTTCGACGTTGATGGCACCATAAAGTTAACTAAGTTCAGCCTTGGGTTTGCGATTACTGTCCAAACCATCTGGACCGGTCTTGCCTTTAAAATTCTTGTCTTTATGAGTGGCTTAGCAAGTATTGACCGTCAATACTATGATGCCGCCCGCATTGATGGTGCGACCCGTGGTACGATCTTTAAACGGATTACTGTCCCTCTTTTAAGTCCACAAATTCTTTATATTACGATTACATCCTTCATCGGGGCGTTTAAAGCTTACCAAAGCATTATCGCGATCGTTGGGATTGACCACCAAAACTTTGGGGGTTCAAATGGACGGATGTGGCTCACGGTCGTTGGTTATGTCTATAAATTCCGTAATGACCGACTCCCTGTGGCTGCCGCTGGTTCCGTCGTCTTGTTAGTTATCATCTTACTCATCACGCTAGTTCAGATGCAAGTCTCGAAAAAGCGCGTGCATTATTAAGGAGGGGTCATGGAAAATAAAGATAAAAAGCTTCAAGAAGTCAAACTGACTGCTGAAGAAGCCGCTAAATTAGCCGAAGTCGAAGCTCCCCTTAAAGATGATCGCTTTAAACCATCATACGAACATGCAAAAGAATATAAAACAAGAGCGCTTGTTTTCAAAATCATTACATACACATTCTTAACACTTTTTGCCCTCTTTATGCTTTTACCCTTCTGGTTCATGATCAGTGTGTCGATTAAATCACCACTTGAATATGCCCGTGAAGTGAGTACTGGCCTCAAATTATTTACAAGCAATCCAACGTTTGTGAACTTCAAGATTATTCTTGGGGGCAATATAACGAATGCTTCGACCTTATTACCTGGTGATTTACTTAATCTCGTTAATAATCCTTCGAAAGCAGTCAGTTTCTTACCTTATTTCTTAAACACGATCATCGTTGCCGTAATCTCAACATTCTTTACCGTGATCACGACCGTGTTAGCATCCTTTGCCTTTGCCCGTCTTGAGTTCAAATTTAAAAACGCCTTGTTTGCGGTTTTACTTGCAACGATGATGGTCCCAGGTGAAATGATGCTCATTACCAACTACCAAACAACCGTTGGCCTTGGATGGACCAATACCTTTGCGGCCTTAATCTTCGTCCACGGTGTAAGTGTCTTCTATATCTTCTATCTAAGACAAACCTTCCAACAAATTCCAAACGAACTTTTCCTTGCCGCAAAAGTCGATGGCTACGGAGAATTCCACTACTTATGGCGTGTCATGCTCCCCATTGGGATGCCGACCGTCGTGACCATCATTATCTTAAACGTGATGGGTAGCTGGAACGCCTTTATCTGGCCAACACTTATTGCCTCCGGGAACAACAAGTTCTTAATGGATACATGGGGAATTGAACACTCCATGCGCCTTGTTAGTAACGGGCTCATGAGTCTCTTCTCAAGTGACTTCAGCAACTATGACACCGTCAAGATTGCTGGCTCAATGGTCATTAGTGCCCCATTATTACTCGTCTTTATGATGTTTAGAAAATACATCATGAGCGGCGTTTCACGTAGTGGTATTAAAGGTTAATCACAAGATTAATCGGTATATAATAATATTAGAAAGAAAGGAAATATTATATGAAATCTAAAAAAGTAATATTTGGGATGGCATCGTTTCTTGTCCTTGCGGCCTTAACAGGCTGCCGGCCAACAATACCGACATCAAGCAACGATTCCACATCTACTGATGGCTCCGGAACTTCAACTCCACCAGCCCAAAAAACAAAGATCGATTTCTGGACCGGCTTCGGCGCGGCAATTAACGGTGTCTTAGAACCGCTTATTACCCGTTTTGAAGCCGCAAACCCGGATATTGATGTTGTCTATGAATCTAAGGGTGGTTATCCAAACCTTAAACAAGCAATTAGCCAATCGGTGAGTAATAATGCGTTCCCGCATATTGCCAACGGTTACCCTGATCACTTTGCTGATTATGCAAACTCCAATATCATGCTCAACCTTGATAGCACGGATTATATCAGAAACACCAATCCAGACATCGGGGTGGATATTGATCAATACTGGCCAGACTATATGGCTGAAAACCAAACCTTAATTGATGGTGCAACGATGGGGATCCCCTTCAATAAATCCACCGAAATTATGGTCGCCAACCAATCCTTCTTTGACGTTGCGATCTTAAAAGATCCAACAATCTTCTTCCCAAAAACTTGGCAAGATCTCGCGATTGTTGGTCCAAAACTGAAAGCCGTCGCCCAAACTAATGGTTGGTTTGGAAAACTTGTCCAAAAAGATGGGACAACCGTCGCCAAACCAGAAAATCCAACACCTACGCAATTAGAAGCGCTTCAAGCGACAACCGCCTTTGATATGTCCAAGGTCTTAACCGCGGATGACTTTATTCCATTTAGCTGGGATAGTACATCAAACTTCTTTATTACGATGCTCCGTCAATGGGGTGCCGAATATACAAGAAGAGGTGCCACCTTCCAAAAAGGAACAATTGAATTCCACCGTGGTGATAGCCGTGCGAAAACCCTTGCGGGCTTAACCTTCTTCCAAAACCTTTATAAGGCCAAACTTGTGGGTACCCCACAAACTTTTGGCGAAGAACTTTATTCTTCAAACCCCTTCAAAAATGGTCGCTTAGTTTTAACGATTAGTAGTAGTGCTGGTGTTAAAGAAAACTTACCAAACGCGGTGACGGACTATCCGTTTACCCTCAGTGTAAACCCCATTCTTTATAACGCCGAATTACCAGAAAACAAATACGTCATCTCCCAAGGAACCAACTTAGCCCTCTTCCGTCGCGGTAAAGCAACGGACGCTAAAACCAAAGTTGAAAGAGCGGCGGCTTGGAAATTACTCCGTTACTTAACTTATGAAGTAAACCATGAATTTGGTAAAGGAACGTCCTACTTCCCAGTGACCGACGGATCAAAATTAACGGTTGATGAAAACAATCCACGTTACCAAGACTACAAACTCTATACTGACTTCTTAGCGGAAACAACTGGTTCGCCAGCTGATATCTCTGTTAGAGATACTGCTAAACTTCAAGCAAACGTTTACCAAAATCCAGAACAAGCTTGGATTAAGTTCGTTGATGCCGCCTTTATCGGCTCATCACGCGTTCGTGATGAAGTTCAATATGTCATGGGTCAAATCTTTGCGGATGCGAAGACCCCAGAAATGGCACTTAATGCCGTTGTCGCTCAATTAAGTGACTTCGTATAGGAATAAATAGGAGAACATATGAAAAAACCAATTAGACTAACCCTCTTAATGTTGGTTGTCGGGCTTCTTGCCGGTTGTAAACCAACCGCTTCAAGTAGCGAAACCGCAACCTCCACCACTGAACCAAGCACCACGATTAGTGAACCAGAAAGTTCAAGTGAAGAAGAAGTGCCACCACTCACCGAAGCAGAATTCAACCTTTCCGTTGATTTAATTGCTAAGACCGTCCCACTCGTCGTGGAACGCAATACCGGTACCATCGTTCGGACTAATATCTACCGTAATGCCCAAGATCCAGTTGATCCAGTTCCAGAATTAAAAGATGGCAACGCGCTCACCTTAATTGAAGGCGGAACGCTTACTTATGAAGATGATGTTAATGAAGTGTATTTATACCCTGAATATACCATCACCTGGTCCTACAACGGCCAAAACGATCCTGAAACAACCTTAGGTACCTTCGTCTTTGAAAAAGACCAAGATAACAAACTCATGGCGACCCCAGGATACCCAACCTATGAACCAGAATTTGATGGTCAAGGTAATCCTATCCATATCGTCCCACCTGCCAAAGTAGCCCGTCTTTATGCCACTGTTCGCATTGGCGATTGGACCAAACGCTTAAGCATTGATATGTACTTAGGTGCCATCGAAAAAATCAATCTCATTAGCCTTCCTGCGATTCGTGATACCAAAGCCGGTACCGTCGCAAAAGTCCGTGGTTATGTCACCGGCGTCTTCCCAGACTGGAATACCGCTGGTATTGCCGACGGAAAAACAGGCGTTGGTCTTTATAAACTCGACGCCAGTGGTTTCACAAACGCTTTCCAAGTTGGTGATTTAGTTGAAGCTGTCGGCCAAGTCGGTAATTTCAATGGTCTTGCCCAACTATCCTTCATCAAAGCAGTTAAAGTCTTAGATAAGGCTTCCTTCCCAGAAGTGAAAGTCCCAGAATTCAATGACTTCACCCATGATGATCTCTACCAAACCTTATTACTTGGTAATACCGATCCAACCGCCCCAATCTTTGATAAAGATAATGCGATGGTTCGTTTCGATCAACCATTCACCTTCAAAACCGTGAAAGATCGTCAAGGTAATGATATTGGCTTAGCTGGTTTCGTCCCAGATGGCAAAACTCACTACAACGTTATCCTTGAAGGAAAAACAAGTGAAAACGTTGCCTTTGAAGTGCAAATGTCCATGAACTACCACATGGGATTAGCAAACCACACCGCCTTCAAAAACTTCCTAGTTGCGAACGAAAACAATGCCTTCTTCTATGAAGGACCACTCACTGTTTATAATGAACTTCAATTTGGTCCATACCAATTCGAAGGTTCCTTACGCGTTGCAGTCTAGTTAGACAATATTTGCTTTACAAAAGCCCTGGAAACCCAGGGCTTTTCTTGTTGCAAAAAATATACAGAAGCGTATAATAAAAAGGCTTTATGGACCGTTAGCTCAGCTGGTAGAGCAGTTGACTCTTAATCAACGGGTCGCAGGTTCGAATCCTGTACGGTCTACCAAAAAGTAACACGCAAACTTCCTGTAACAAGGGAGTTTTTTTCTTACTAGATACTTAGTAAACAATTCAAGTCATATGCATTTTATTTTACAACTTCGCTTTATAAAGGCCCCCTTATTATTTATAATAAGAGCATCGATAAGAAAACGGAGGTCATTATGGCTTTTAAAAAATCTTTTGTCTCATTAGATGGTAACGCAGCAGCTGCGCGTGTTAGTTACTTATACACCGACATTGCGGCAATTTATCCCATCACCCCGTCATCCCCAATGGCGGAACTCGTTGATTTATTTTCTTCTCAAGGAAAATTAAACTACTTTGGCAGTAAAGTAAAAGTAACCGAATTACAAAGTGAAGCAGGGGCTGCCGGTGCGGTCCATGGTTCTTTACAAGCGGGTGCTCTAGCCACTACCTATACTGCTTCGCAAGGGCTTCTTTTAATGCTTCCTAATATTTACAAATGGGTCGGTGAACTCTTACCGGCGGTCCTTCACGTTAGTGCACGGAGTATCGCTTCCCGGAGTTTAAGTATCTTCGGTGATCACCAAGATATTTACGCGGTCCGCCAAACGGGTGTGACGATGATGGTGAGCCATAGTGTTCAAGAAGTCGCAGACCTTGCGCACGTCGCCCACTTAACGGCCATTGACGCCAGTGCGCCAGTGCTTCATTTCTTTGATGGTTTCAGAACCTCGCACGAAATCCAAAATATTGAAATTATTGATGATGCTGAATGGAAAAAGTTACTACCAGAAGATAAGGTAGCCGCTTTTAGAAATCGCGCCCTCAATCCTCACGCAAATGCGGTCACCCGTGGTGGCGCTGAAAATGATGATATTGCTTTCCAAGGTAAGGAAGCACAAAATACACATTACCAAAATGTTTTAGAAGTAGCTGAAAAATACTTTAAAAAGGCCAGTGAATTAAGCGGACGCACTTATGCACCATTCGTTTATTATGGGGCTAAAGATGCGACCAAAGTCATTATTGCAATGGGTTCAGTCACCGAAGCCTTAAGTGAAGTGATTGATGATCTAAACGCAAAAGGTGAAAAACTAGGGATGGTTAAAGTCCATCTTTACCGCCCATTTAGTGCCAAACACTTAGCGGCTGCAATCCCTGCAAGTGTGAAGAAAATCGCCGTCCTTGATCGCACCAAAGAAATGGGTGCGGTTGGTGAACCACTTTATGTTGATGTCTTAACGGCTTTAAAACAAGAAGGTCGTCACTTCGAGGTGCTTGTCGGTGGTCGTTATGGGATTAGCAGTAAAGATACGCAACCAAAACACTTAAAAGGAGTCTTTGATTTCCTTGATCATAAACCATGGCATTCGTTTACCATTGGGATTAAAGATGACGTAACCAAATTAAGTGTGCCATTTGATGAAGATTATCATATTGATAATGGTCACACCGAATGCTTATTCTATGGTTTAGGCAGTGACGGTACCGTTAGTGCGAATAAATCAAGTATTAAAATTATTGGTGACGCAACAAACCAATACGCTCAAGCTTATTTTGCTTATGACTCGCGTAAAGCTGGCGGACCAACTCGTAGTTATCTCCGTTTTGGCAAAAAACCAATCCACTCAACCTATTATGTGGAAAATGCCAGTTTCATCGGCGCTTCACAAGATAGTTATCTCTACAAATTCGATATGATTCGTTATCTTAAAAAAGGTGGAACCTTCCTCCTTAATACGTCCTTAACGGGTCAAGAATTAATTAATGCGCTTCCAAACCGCGTGAAATACGGATTAGCAACAAAAGGCGCCAAAATGTTTGTGATTGACGCAAACAAAATCGCCCAAGATCTTGGTATGGGTCGCCATACAAACACGATCCTTCAATCATCATTCTTCTATTTAAATCAAGACATCATGCCTTACGCTGATGCCCTTGATTTAATGAAAAAATATGCGGAAAAAACTTATGGTCGTAAAGGTGACGAAATTGTTGAACAAAACTTTGCCGCCATTGATGCCGGCGCTAACGGCATCGTTGAAGTGGCGATTGATCCAGAATGGAAAAAACTAAAACCACATAAAACGGTTCAATTACTTGGGGATAAATACTTTGATGAGTATGTCAATCCAATTGACAATCTTGAAGGGTATGATTTACCAGTCTCAACCTTTATGGAATGGGATCTCCTCAATGGCACGATGAAAAACGATATCACCTTTAAACAAAAACGGTCAATTGCTTCGATGGTGCCACATTGGACCAAAGAAAATTGTATTCAATGTAATACGTGTAGTCTTGTTTGTCCACACGCGACCATTCGTCCATTCTTACTAGATGAAAACGAAGTTGCGCACTTACCAGAAAACGTTAAAGAAGATATCTTACCAGCAATGGGTCCAACTGTTGCCGGCTTAAAATTCCGTATTCAAGTCTCGCCAATGAACTGCGTTGGATGCGGACTCTGTGCGGTTACTTGCCCTGGTAAAGGTGGCAAAAAAGCACTTGAAATGGTGGATGCCAAAGGCGAATATCAATATGAACCAGCGGCTGATTATTTATATAAACAAGTCACTTATAAATCAGATAAATTCCCATTAAGCACACCAAAAGGTGTTGGCTTCTTAATGCCATACATGGAAATTAGTGGTGCGTGTGCCGGTTGTGGTGAAACACCATACTACCGTCTCATTACCCAACTCTTCGGTCAAGATATGCTCGTCGCCAACGCCACAGGTTGTAGTTCAATCTACTGCGGTAGCGTCCCGGGGACACCATTTACGACGAATAAACAAGGTGAAGGCGTTGCATGGGGCAATAGCTTATTTGAAGATAACGCCGAATACGGCTTTGGCATGAGGATGGCGAATGATTATAAACTAAGCATCCTCGTCGACATGTTCAAAAACGCCCTTGATAAAGTCGAACCTGAACTTAAAGAAATCCTTGAAAAATACATTGCACGTCCAACAGACCGTAAAGAAGTGCGGAGCTACTTGCCTAAACTCATCGAATTACTAGAGAAGACTAGTTACGCGCCATTACGGGAAGCCCTCAAATATAAAAACGATATTCTTGATAAGAGTGTTTGGATTATCGGTGGCGATGGTTGGGCTTATGATATTGGCTTTGGTGGCTTAGACCACGTCTTAGCAAGTGGTGCCAATGTCAATGTCCTTGTCATGGATACTGAGGTCTACTCCAATACCGGTGGGCAAGCGAGTAAAGCGACCCAAACTGGTGCAATTGCTAAATTCGCCGCCAGTGGTAAAACAGGCGCCAAGAAGAACTTAGCAATGATGGCCATGGCTTATGGCGATGTCTACGTCGCACAAGTCGCCCTCGGGGCCAATCCAGTCGCGACGATTAAAGCGATTACCGATGCAGAAAGCTACAATGGTCCATCCCTAATTATTGCCTATAGTCCATGTACCGAACACGGTATTAAGGGTGGCTTAAGTAACCACATCAGTGTTGAAAAGAAAGCTGTCGCAAGCGGTTACTGGCCAATCTTCCGTTATGATCCACGGCTTGAAGCTGAAGGTAAATCACCACTCGTCTGGGATATGAAAGAACCTGACTACACGCAATTCCGTGAATTCGTTATGGGTGAAACCCGCTTCTCACAATTACCAACCGTGAATCCAGAAAATGCTGAATTCTTACTCACCAAGAGTGAAAAAGAGGCTCAAAAACGTTATTTAAGACTCAAAAAGTTTGAATAACCGAAAACCGAAGTAAAGAAAACCTCGAATAAAATCGAGGTTTTTTATTTGTTCCTATAAAAAATGGTCGGAACGATGAGATTTGAACTCACGACCTCTACCACCCCAAGGTAGCGCACTACCAAGCTGTGCTACGTCCCGACTAAAGATTATTATAATTTAAATTATAAAAATTAGTAGTGATATCAATTATTTGATAGTCGTTTTTATCTTGATTTTGTCCTTCTTAGGTTAAAATAAGGGGTATGAATAAAAAAGATTATATTATTGTAAAAGGTGCGCGGGATAACAACCTTAAAAATATTGATGTGACCATCCCAAAAAATAAATTGGTCGTTTTTACTGGTCTTTCTGGCAGTGGTAAAAGCACGCTTGCTCTCAATACGATTTATAATGAGGGCCAACGGCGTTATGTTGAAAGTTTAAGTAGTTATGCTCGTCAATTTTTAGGAAGTGTTGCCAAACCCGATGTTGATTCGATTGAAGGATTAAGTCCGGCCATTTCTATTGAACAAAAAAGCACAAATAACAATCCACGTTCAACGGTCGGTACGATTACGGAAATCTATGATTACTTCCGTCTTCTCTATGCAAGAATTGGCGTCCCCTTTTGTCCGACCCATGGCATCCCGATTAAATCATTTTCGCCCGAACAAATTGTGAATAAAATTTACGAGTATCCAGAAAAAACAAGAATCCAAATTTTAGCCCCGATTGTCAAAGCTGAAAAAGGCAGTCATAAAGATACCCTTTTAAAAATTGCAAAAGAAGGATTTGTGCGGGTACGCGTTAATGGGGAACTCCTCACTTTGGAAGAAGTTGGTGATCTCGATAAAAATAAACGCCATGATATTGACCTCGTTGTCAATCGTGTTGTGTTAAGTGCGGACAATCGTTCCCGTATTTTAGAAGGGGTAAAGACAGCCCTCAACTATGCCCATGGGTATGTTGTGATTTTATTTAATAGTGAAGAAGTCATGTATTCAGCCCATAACTCTTGTCATCTCTGTGGCTTTAGTGTGCCTAAACTAGAACCACGCTTATTTAGTTTCAATGCCCCCATGGGATTTTGTCCTGATTGCCGCGGCTTAGGCATTAAACGTGAAGTTGATATTAATATACTTGTCCCGGATATGAATCTTAGTTTACTTGAAGGGGCCGTTGAATATCATCGTAATATTGTCGGAACCCAAAATATTGAATGGCAAGAATTTGAAAAATTATGTGAACTCTATGACATCCCCATGCGGGTGCCATTTAAAGATTTATCCCCCAAACACCAAGCCGTCATCCTCTTTGGTAGCCCCGTGGCCCATGACTTTAAGATCATTACCGTTAATGGTAATACTATTCATCGCAAAGGGAAAATTGAAGGGGTCAAGAATAGGATTGAACGTCTCTATGAAGAAACCGTCAGTGAACAAATGCGCGATTATTATGAAAAATTTATGCGTGATACAACGTGTACGACTTGTGGCGGTAAGCGTCTTAATGAAAGTGCCCTTTCCGTTCAAATTAATCATAAAAACATTAATGAATTGACCCTCATGCAAATCGGGGAACTCAAAGACTTTTTAACAAACACCCGTAAAGGGCTTAGTGTCACCGAACAAACGATTAGTCAACTCTTGCTTGATGAAATTGACCACCGCTTAACATTCCTTATTAAGGTTGGTCTTGATTATTTGACCCTTGCTCGAGGGAGTAAGTCGTTATCGGGTGGTGAATCACAACGGATTCGCTTAGCAACGCAAATTGGATCAAAATTAACAGGCGTTTTATATGTGTTAGATGAGCCAAGTATAGGACTGCACCAACGGGATAATGATCGCCTGATTCAAGCTTTAAAAGATATGGTGGATTTAGGGAATACCTTGATTGTGGTTGAACATGATGAAGATACGATTCGGAGTGCTGACCATATCGTTGATATTGGCCCAGGAGCCGGCGTTCATGGTGGTGAGGTTGTCGTCAGCGGCACACTTGAAGATGTGATCAATTGTCCGCGTTCTTTAACTGGTGATTATTTATCAGGGCGGAAGAAAATTGGCCTTCCACCACGGCGCATGCCAGGAAATGGCAATTTTATTGAAATTGTTGGGGCGACCGCGAATAACCTTAAAGATGTTGATGTTAAGATTCCGCTTAATACCTTAACCGTCGTTACAGGCGTGAGTGGTTCAGGAAAATCAAGTTTAGTCGAGGAAGTCTTATATAAAGCCGTCGATGGCTATTTACGTAAAGTTGAAACGTATCCGGGACCGCATAAAAAGATTTTAGGATTAGAACATATTGATAAAGTGATTAACATTAGCCAAGATCCGATCGGCCGAACCCCACGAAGTAATCCGGCAACCTATACGAAAGTATTCGATGATATTAGAGACCTCTTTGCTTTGACTGTTGACGCACGGGCGCGTGGTTATGATAAGGGCCAATTCTCCTTTAACAATCGCGGCGGCCGCTGTGAACATTGTGAAGGCGCCGGTGTGACCCGTATTTCCATGAACTTTTTACCAGATGTTTATGTAAAATGTGAAATGTGTGAAGGAAAACGCTATAACGATGACACCCTTTCGATTAAGTATCGCGGTAAAAACATCGTCGATGTCCTTGATATGACGGTTGAAGAGGCGCTCTCTTTCTTTGAAAATAGAAATCAAATTGTCCGTCGTTTACAAACGCTTAATGATATTGGATTAGGCTACATTAAACTGGGTCAACCTGCGCCGGAATTATCAGGTGGCGAAGCCCAACGTCTAAAACTTGCCTTTGAGCTCCAAAAACGACCCACTGGCAAAACCTTATATTTACTTGATGAACCGACAACCGGATTACATACTGATGACGTCAGTCGTTTAATTCTTGCCTTACAGGCGATTGTGAATAACGGTGATTCTGTCGTTGTTATTGAACACAATTTAGATATTATTAAAGTAGCGGATTATATTATTGATTTAGGTCCAAATGGGGGGAATGATGGCGGGATGATTGTCGCCACCGGCACCCCTGAGGATATTGTTAAAGTCCCGGCCTCACATACAGGTCGTTTCTTAAAACCATACTTAGAAAAGGGGAAGTAAGCAAATGAATTTATTAAATGTCGCAATGAGTGAAGGGGTCCTGATTAGTTTATTGGTCATTTTTGGATTGATCATTGTAGGATCATTAGCCATTCTTGGTTTAACCATCCATGAATATGTTAAAAAAGAACAAGATGTGACGAAGTTATTTAAAGGCAAACATCGCCTCATTGCCATTAGTATCGCGGTTGCAACGATTGGTACTTTTATGGCCACTATGCCCGTTGCTTTAAACGCAACGGGTGTCGCGCCTCTCATGATAATGAGTGGCAGCCTCCTTTTTGCACTGTCACTATTAACGTTTGTGACGAGTTTTGTGCTTCATTACTATAAGTTTAATCTCCTTAAGGTATGGGCTAAGGAATCAAAAATTATTGCCATCATAAGTGGAGTTGTTAGTCTCGTTACCTTATTTATCCTCCTTGATGGTTTAACCCTAGCCGACGCCATTAAGTTTCCGCTTGTAAAAGGGATTCCCTTTGATGAACCAGTCGTCGCTTTTTATGCCCTCTTTATTTTAGGAGGCGCCCTTTTAGTCCTTTTCTTAAGTGATCATGAATTTTTCAAAAAATATGGTCGCCATGGGATTTTAGAAAATGTGTTCTATGTGGCTTTCCCGGCAGGCATTGTCGGCGCCCGTTTATGGTACGTGATTGGCGAATGGGAAAACGGCGGTTATGCCCGTGATCCGATGCAAATCTTTGCCATTCGTGATGGCGGACTAGCGATTATGGGTGGGGCCCTTCTCGGCATTATTGTCGGGGTTTGGTTCTTTGTTAAAAAACGAAAAGAATATGATATTTTCTTTGCTGCTGATGTGATCATTCCAACCATCTTAATTGCCCAAGCGATTGGGCGCTGGGGCAACTTCTTTAATCAAGAAGTTTATGGTGGCGTGATTGAAAATATGAATAACTGGTGGTTTGTTCCTCGGTTTGTCATGGAGAACATGTTTATCAAGGATGCCACACATCTCGCGGGGGCTTATCGTCAACCATTCTTCCTTGTCGAATCAATTTTTAACATTACCGGTTACTTTGTGATTCGTTATGCCATTGGTGAACGCCTTAAAAAGTACCGTAAACCACTTGACCTTAGTTTCATGTACTTAGTGTGGTATGGGATGGTTCGCTTCATTATGGAACCGCTTCGTGACCCCCTCTTTAATATGGGAAGTGGTGGTAACTGGAGTGTTTATAATGCGCTAATCTTCTTTGTGGTGGGTGTCTTATTAATTGTTCTCAACCATATTTTTGATTTCAAAAAATTATTAACAAAGAAAAAAGATGTGGCGATTAAAGAAAGTGATACGAAACATGAGTAAATACGATTTAGTTGTCTTTGATCTTGATGGTACCTTGGTTGATAGCGATCTTGCGCTCGTCAAAGTCGCATTAAAGATGGCCGAAAAATTTCTGATTAAGAAACATGTCAATATTGATGACTTGCTCGCATTAAACGGTCCGTCGCTTGATGAATCATTGCCGGTTTTGTTTCCGCATGATGAACTTGAAGAATTAAAAAATGAATATTATCGTTTAGCGCCTGATAGTGCGAAAGATATTACCATCTTCCCTGATGTCATTCGCATGCTCGATGATCTTGATAAGTTAAATATTAAGGTTGCCCTCTTTACAAGCCGTGCGCGTGCGTCAGCAGAACAAATTCTTGCAAAAGAAGGCATTCTCGATCGTTTTATGATGAGCGTTTGTGGTAATGATGGCTTTCCTAAAAAGCCAAGTGGCGTCGGACTAAGACATATCATTAGTGAAATGGGCGTTGATCCAAATCGAACCCTTTTTGTCGGTGATAACTGGCGTGATATACTAGCGGGAGCGGATGCAAAGGTTGATGTCGCCTTCTTACGCCCTTATCGCCGTCTTCATCAAGAAGACTTGCATGCCGCCTATACGATAAATGATTTAAGTGAATTGATTGAGGTAGTTTTATGAATGAAGAAAAAGTAATCCATCCCGTCTTAATTATTGGTGCTGGTCCAGCCGGCATGACCGCGGCGATTTATTTAGCGCGCGCTAACGCAAAATTTAAAATCGTTGATAAATATGCGCCAGGCGGCAAAATGAATATTACGCAATGGGTTGATAATTACCCTGGTTTTGAAAATATCAGTGGTCCCGAGTTGGCGTTTAAAATGTTTGAGCAAGTAAGAGCCCTCGGCGTGAGTATTGATTATGCCGATGTCCAAAAAATACACAAGCAAGATGACTATTTTATGATTGAAAGCGATGAAGGTGAACTTTACGCGAAGGCCGTGATTGTTGCCACGGGGACCCAAGAACGAAAGCTCCGCATTCCTGGTGAGGCTAAATACACGGGTCGTGGCGTAAGCTACTGTGCTGTTTGTGATGCTAATCTTTATAAAAATGATGCCATCATCATTATTGGCGGCGGCAATAGTGCAATTGAAGAGGCAGTTTTCGTTTCAAAAATCGTCCGCGAGATTCATATTGTCCACCGCAATGAAGTATTTCGGGCGGATGAATCACTTCTTGAAATCCTTAAAAATTCTCCTAACGTTAAGTTCCATCTTAACTCAATTCCGGTGGAAATATTTGGTGACGAAAATGGCGTCACACGCATTCTCATTAAAAATATTCTCGATGGTTCTGAAGAAACAATCACTGTCAAAGCGGTTTTCCCATTTGTGGGGAGTGACGCTGTCACCGACTTTTTAAGTGAATTTGACGTCCGCGACGAGAAAGGTTATGTGCTTGTTGATCAAGATATGATGACCAAAGTACCTGGCCTCTTCAGTGTTGGTGACGTGAATAAAAAGACACTGCGACAAATTATTACTGCCACTTCAGATGGAGGTATCGCCGCCTTAGCAGCGAATCGCTACTTGAGAAAGAAATAACCGACTGAATATAGACAATAAAAGGGGCAAGATGTCCCTTTTACTTTATAATGTACCTATGAAAGAAGTATCCTTTACCATTAAAGCCAAAGAAGATATTACCTTTAATACGCTAGATTATAGTTTACCAAGACGGAAAGCCACGCTTGCCGCCCTTATTAAACATAGCGGTTATTTTAATATTCGCGATAACGTTGAAACGCTCAAACTGAGCACCGAAAATGCAAAGGTAGCGAAATACATTTATCAACTAGTCAAAGACATTTTTGGATTTGAACCGAATTTTTCTTTTCAAACGAACCGCAAGTTTGGCAAGAAAATTAAGTTCAATGTGATCATTGCCCAAAAGGTTCAAGAAATTATCGATACCTTAGCCATTGACTTTTATGAAAGTGCGATTAGCCGTAAAGTGGTTTATAGTGATGACACGTTAGGGGGTTATTTCACGGGAGCGTTTTTAGCCAGTGGTTCGATGACCAGTCCGGTCAGTTCTAATTACCATCTTGAAATGGTGGTTGATAACCTAAAGTATGCGGAGCGACTTGCGAAAATGCTGGAGCGCTTTGAAAAGACAAACTTCACGCCTAAAGTGAGTAAACGCCGGGATAAATATATCGTCTACTTAAAACGAAGTGATCAAATTAGTGCTTTTCTTGTTTTTGTCGGCGCGGCAAATGCGTCCCTTGAATTTGAAAGTATCCGTATTGACCGTGATATGCAAAACACCACCAATCGGATGTTTATTTGTGATGAGGCTAACTACAATAAAACATTACGGAGTAGTGAAGAGCAAATTGAAAATATTAGAATCGTGAAAAAAGCCTATGGCGAAACCCCACTTGACAATATTAAACTAGGAGCGCTCATGCGCTTGCGCCTCGAACATGAAGATGCGACCCTCAATGAGTTAGCGGAACTCTTAACACTTGAGCTAGAGTCGCCAAAACCCATTAGTAAAGGTAATGTTAATCACCTCTTTATTAAACTCAAAGAGCTTGCAGCGCCTTTTAAGGAAAAAAAATATGACCGTTAACGAAAAATTCGGGGTGCGCTTACGGCAACTTCGTAAAGCAAAGAATTGGAGCTTATTAGAGTTGTCCGTCCGTGCGGATGTCAACCACAACTATTTAAGTGACGTCGAAAACGGCCGGAGAAATCCAACCCTTAATGTCCTTTTCCGTTTAAGTACCGCCTTTGATATTAGTCTCTCTTCCCTCCTTTTGGGCATTGAACTCATCAGTGAATAATAAAAATTAAGACAAAAACATTACTTTCGGTATATTTTTCTCTAAATAAGCAAAAAGTTGCCTTTTTCTTATGTAATTCTTGCCTAAAATCTCATTCTTTGTTGTATAATAAAACGCATAAAGAAGGAGGACTATTATGGCAATTAAAGTTGCAATTAACGGATTCGGACGCATTGGTCGTCTCTCATTCCGTAGAATCGTCGAAGCTGGCGATATGGAAGTAGTCGCCATTAATGACTTAACAGACGCCGCTAACCTGGCATATTTATTAAAATATGACACCGCTCATGGACCATTCCATGTTGATGACATTAGTGTTAGCGCAGACGGCACTGCCTTAGTTTTTAAAGGCCGCGAAATTCCTGTGTTTGGACAACCGGATCCAACCAAATTAGAATGGAGCAAATATGGAGTGGATATCGTACTTGAATGTACCGGTCGCTTCAAAGGAAAAGAAGATGCTTCAGTTCACCTACAACCAGGTGTTAAAGGTGTGATTATCAGCGCACCAGCCGACAAAGATACCCCAACATTTGTTTATGGTGTCAACACTGACAAATTAACCAAAGACATGACTGTTATTAGCGGTGCAAGCTGCACAACCAACTGCTTAGCCCCAGTCGCCATGGTCTTAGAAGATAAATTCGGTATTGAACGTGGTTTCATGACGACCGTTCACGCTTACACGAATGATCAAACCATTCTTGACTTACCTAAGAAAGGCAATCACCGTCGTGGACGTGCGGGTGCAATGAACATTGTTCCTTCCTCAACCGGTGCTGCGAAAGCCATCGGCCTTGTCTTACCAAAACTTAACAAGAAACTTGATGGCGGCGCCCTTCGCGTCCCAGTCCTTGATGGTTCACTTGTTGACTTAAACGTTGTCTTAAAGAAAAAAGTCACCGCCGAAGAAATCAACAAAGTGATGAAAGAAGCGGCTGAAACTTATCTTAAAGGTGTGTTCCAATACACTGAAGATGAAATCGTTAGCAGTGATATCATTGGCTCAACCTATGGATCGATCTTTGATGCAACGGGTACGAAAGTATTAGAAGCAGAAGGCGGCCAAATTGTTAAAGTTATGTCGTGGTATGACAATGAATACAGTTATGTTTGCCAATACATTCGCTTAGCGAAAGAATTAGCAAGAATCCACGGTCTTAAATAGTCATCAATTTAATAATGGAAAGCGCCTTCGGGCGCTTTTTATCTAAAAAAGGAGAAACTTATGCAAAAAAATATTAAAGACTTAAATTTAAAAAGTAAAACAGTCTTAATCCGGGCTGATTTTAATGTTCCTTTTAAAGGTGATGTCATTAGTGATGACAACCGGATCGTCGCCGCTTTACCAACCATCAACTATGCACTCGAACACGGGGCTAAAGTTGTGTTATTCTCACACCTGGGTAAAGTTAAACATAAAGGCACCCCAGAAGAAGTCGAAGCCGATAAAAAGAAAAACAATATGGAAATTGTTTTTAAACGGTTAGCCGATATTCTTGGAAAAGAACGTGTTTTCTTCTCGCCAGAAACGAGTGGCGAAAAAGTAAATGAACGTGTGGCCGCCTTAAAAGCTGGTCAAGTATTACTTTTACAAAACACACGTTACGAAAAAGGTGAAGAAAAAAATGATGTTGAACTCGCCAAAAAATGGGCAAGTTTCGCGGATGTCTTTGTGATGGATGCATTTGGTAGCGCCCACCGCGCTCACGCCTCTACTTTTGGTGTTCCTGAACTCCTGAAAGCAGCTGGCAAAGAAGTAGCCCTTGGCTTCCTTGTTGAAAATGAAGTCCACGCTTTAGGTCGTGTCGTCAATGTCAAAAAAGAAGATCGCCCTTATGTCGCCGTCATTGGTGGGTTTAAAGTGAGCGATAAAATTAAAGTCATTGAAACGTTATTAGCAAAATGCGATAAAGTCCTGATCGGTGGGGCAATGGCCTATACTTTCCAAGTTGCGTTAGGCAAGGAAGTTGGTATTTCACCATTTGAACCCGATCAAGTTGACTTTGCGAAAAAATGTTTAGCGGCAGCGGAAAACAAGATTTTATTACCAATCGATGGCGTCGCGACGGATGGTTTTAAAGATTGGACAAAAAAAGTCGTCGTTGATGGTCCAAACATTCCGGTCGGTTTTGAAGGGATGGATATTGGTCCTAAAACCCAAGCGTTATTTGCTAAAGAACTGAGCAAAGCCCGGATGGTGTTCTGGAATGGCCCAATGGGTGTCTTTGAACAACCTGACTTTGAAGCGGGAACGCGGGCGGTTTGTGAAGCGATTTCTAAATTAGAGGGTGCCTTCACGGTTATTGGTGGTGGCGATAGCGCCGCTGCGGTTGCCCAATTTGGATATAAAGATGCTTTCTCCCACATCTCGACTGGTGGTGGTGCGTCTTTAGAAATGATTGAAAACGATGGTCACTTACCAGGCATCGATGTGATTGGGTAGGTTATGCGGAAGAAATTATTAGTCGGCAACTGGAAAATGAATAAAACGATTGCGGATACCACGGCTTTTGGCCATGCCTCAATCGAACTCTTAAAAAAAGCCCAAGAACGCCATATTGATATTGGGGTGACCCCACCTTATTTATCATTAGCAACGCTCGTGAGTATTAATCCGAAACTCATTATTGGTGCCCAAAATGTCCATTATTTAAATAGTGGCGCTTATACTGGTGAAGTGAGTATCCCGATGCTTCAAGAAATAGGTGTCATGTGGTCACTCGTTGGTCACTCCGAAAGACGGACTTACTTTGGTGAAACAAACGAATCCTGTAATTTAAAAAACCTTGCTTTATTAAAAGTGGGGATGACCCCGTTATATTGTGTCGGCGAAACGCTAAGTGAATTTGAACAAGGTCTCACGAAGAAAGTTATCAAATCGCAAATTGAAGTCGGCCTTAAAGGGGTCGAAGATATTAAAGAGGTCGTGATTGCGTATGAACCTGTGTGGTCAATTGGTACGGGTAAGAATGCAAGTAAAGAAATCGCAGAAGATATCTGCGCTTATATCCGCACGCTCCTCAAAGAGATGTATGGCAAAGAAAGTGATCTCGTCCGTATTCTTTACGGTGGGTCGGTTAAACCAGATAATATTAAAACGTATATGGCTATGCCAAATATTGATGGCGCCCTTGTTGGCGGCGCTTCACTAAGTGTTGATAGCTTTGCGGAATTAATCGCAAACATCTAAAATAACTCTATTATTATATATAGGAGCGGCCTTCCTTTATGGGGGCGCTCCTTTTCTTATTATTATAATAATAGGGTTAATCGGCAGAAATCGGGATCATAACTTCTTTAAATAAAAAAATTCATAAAACACAGTTATTTTAGTTGCATTAAAAATGGGTTCGGGCTATTATACTTTTCAGCAAATCGGAACCACTGATATGCCAAAAACCACCATAAGAACGCATGAAAAAATTTTCACAGAAAAAAATGCAAATTATGTATCATATCGATTGAAACCGAAGTTGAGTTGTGGTTAAATATGTCAAGCATCAGACCGGTGCTTACCAACGATTGAAAAAAATACGGAAAAAGTTAACTTCTAGTTGACAGTAAAATCAATTGATGGTATTATATGAAAGCGCTATATTCCGAGAGAATGTATTACGTAGTAATAAGTAAGACATGGATATAGAAGCTCTTGATCTTTGAAAACTGAACAGATGTACAAAATAAACAACGTCAATTTTTTAATTAATCTAATAATTACGAATATCAAAATATGAACTAGGAACAAAACAAAAACAAATAAAAATAAACATTTATTGAGAGTTTGATCCTGGCTCAGGATGAACGCTGGCGGCGTGCCTAATACATGCAAGTCGAACGAAGCTAGTTTACTAGCTTAGTGGCGAACGGGTGAGTAACACGTGGGTAACCTGCCCTTCAGTTTGGAATACCTAGAGGAAACTTTAGTTAATACCGGATACGTAAAGAGAAGGCATCTTCTTTTTATAAAAGCAGCTTTTGCTGCGCTGATGGATGGACCTGCGTCGCATTAGCTAGTTGGTGAGGTAACGGCTCACCAAGGCTCGGATGCGTAGCCGACCTGAGAGGGTGATCGGCCACAATGGGACTGAGACACGGCCCATACTCCTACGGGAGGCAGCAGTAGGGAGTTTTCGGCAATGGGGGGAACCCTGACCGAGCAACGCCGCGTGAACGATGAAGGTCTTCGGATCGTAAAGTTCTGTTGTAGTTAGGGAAAGCCTGGAAGAGTGGAATGCTTTCAGTTTGACCCGACTACCAGAAAGCCACGGCTAACTACGTGCCAGCAGCCGCGGTAATACGTAGGTGGCAAGCGTTATCCGGAATTATTGGGCGTAAAGAGTGAGCAGGCGGCCGTTTAAGTCTGAAGTCAAATGCAGTGGCTCAACCACTGTCCGCTTTGGAAACTGGATGGCTAGAGTACGAGAGAAGTATGCGGAATTCCATGTGTAGCGGTGAAATGCGTAGATATATGGAGGAACACCAGAGGCGAAGGCGGCATACTAGATCGATACTGACGCTCAGTCACGAAAGCGTGGGTAGCAAATAGGATTAGATACCCTAGTAGTCCACGCCGTAAACGATGAGAACTAGGTGTAGGGGCGACCCTGTGCCGAAGCTAACGCATTAAGTTCTCCGCCTGGGGAGTACGTTCGCAAGAATGAAACTTAAAGGAATTGACGGGGGCCCGCACAAGCAGTGGAGCATGTGGTTTAATTCGAAGATACGCGAAGAACCTTACCAGGGCTTGACATAGTGTCTAAGACTCTAGAGATAGAGGGATAATAGGTACATACAGGTGGTGCATGGTTGTCGTCAGCTCGTGTCGTGAGATGTTAGGTTAAGTCCTCCAACGAGCGCAACCCTTGTCCTTAGTTGCCAACATTAAGATGGGGACTCTAAGGAGACCGCCGGCGTAAGCCGGAGGAAGGTGGGGATGACGTCAAATCATCATGCTCTTTATGTCCTGGGCGACACACGTGCTACAATGGTCGGTACAAAGAGATGCAATATCGCGAGGTGGAGCAAATCTATTAAAGCCGATCTCAGTTCGGATTGGAGTCTGCAACTCGACTCCATGAAGTCGGAATTGCTAGTAATCGCAAATCAGCCATGTTGCGGTGAATACGTTCCCGGGCCTTGTACACACCGCCCGTCAAACCATGAGAGCTGGCAATACTCGAAGTCGGTGTCCTAACCCGTAAGGGAGGGAGCCGCCTAAGGTAGGGCTAGTGATTGGGGTTAAGTCGTAACAAGGTATCCCTACGGGAACGTGGGGATGGATCACCTCCTTTCTAAGGAAAATCAAAATAGTGCCGAAGAGGCACTTGTTACAAATTGTACAAAAACAAAAAACCTATCCTAATTCATACGACTTTGTTTATGATGCATATCTGTTCAGTTTTGAGAGATTAAGACTCTCAAATTGCTCTTTGAAAACTGAAAACTATATAAATATAACATGTTCTTTCTGTTAAAGTCGTGATTTCACCATAATGGTAAAAACACGAACAAAACGAAAAAAATTAAAAACCAAGATTTTAAATAAACGCAACATTATTAACAACAATAAAAGAAAAATTAAGTTACTAAGGGCGTACAGTGAATGCCTTGGCACTAGAAGGCGATGAAGGACGCGACTACCTGCGAAAAGCGATGGCGAGCTGGATGTGAGCTATGAACCGTCGATATCCGAATGGGGAAACCTAATATGAGTTATGTCATATTGTTATGCGATGAATACATAGTCGCATTAACGCAACACCTAGGGAATTGAAACATCTTAGTACCTAGAGGAAAAGAAAGAGAATTCGATTCCGTCAGTAGCGGCGAGCGAAAGCGGAACAGCCCAAACCACTCTTAGGAGTGGGGTTACGGAGCGCGATATGTGAGCGATATATTCCAGATGAATGGCATTGAAAGGCCAACCAGAGAAGGTGCAAGTCCTGTAATTATACGAATATGTCCCGCTAGCGATTTCCAGAGTACGGCGAGGCACGTGAAACCTTGTCGGAAGTTACGCAGACCACTGCGAAAGGCTAAATACTAACTAGTGACCGATAGTGAACCAGTACCGTGAGGGAAAGGTGAAAAGAACCCCGGGAGGGGAGTGAAAAGAATCTGAAACTGTATGCTTACAAGAAGTCAGAGCCCGTTAATGGGTGATGGCGTGCCTTTTGAAGAATGAACCGGCGAGTTATGGTTATCATGCAAGGTTAAGTCGAAGAGACGGAGCCGTAGTGAAAGCGAGCCTTAATAGGGCGATAGTATGATGACATAGACCCGAAACCTGACGACCTATCCATGAGCAAGTTGAAGGTGGAGTAACATCCACTGGAGGACTGAACCGACGTTCGTTGAAACGCCCGCGGATGACTTGTGGATAGCGGAGAAATTCCAATCGAGTTAGGTAATAGCTGGTTCTCCCCGAAATAGCTTTAGGGCTAGCGTCTAATATAATTAGTGGAGGTAGAGCACTGAATGTGTGATGGCCGTGTCAAGCGGTACTGAACATAATCAAACTCCAAATGCCATTAAGGTAAGTTAGGCAGTCAGACTGTGGGGGATAAGCTCCATGGTCAAAAGGGAAACAGCCCAGACCGTCAATTAAGGTCCCTAAGTTTATGCTAAGTGTGAAAGGATGTGGAGACGCACAAACAACTAGGATGTTAGCTTAGAAGCAGCTACCATTTAAAGAAAGCGTAACAGCTCACTAGTCGAGTATCTCCGCGCCGAAGATTTACCGGGGCTAAGCATAACACCGAAATTACGGATTAATACTTAAAGTATTAGTGGTAGGGGAGCGTTCCATGGGCATTGAAGCCATACCGGAAGGAGTGGTGGAGCGCATGGAAGTGAGAATGCCGGTGTGAGTAACGATTGTAGGTGAGAATCCTACACACCAATAGACTAAGGTTTCCTGGGCAAGGTTCGTCCTCCCAGGGTTAGTCGGGACCTAAGGCGAGGCCGAAAGGCGTAGTCGATGGACAGCAGGTTGATATTCCTGCACCCGTATATGTGCGATGTAGTGACAGAGGAGGTTAACTTATGCCGGTTATTGGATTCCGGTTGGCGCGTAGGAGCCGGGAAATAGGCAAATCCGTTTCCCATTAAGGCAAAGACGTGACGGGATTGAATGGGGCAACCCTAGTAAAGAAGTAAGTGATACCAACTCTCAAGAAAAGCTGCTAGCTTAAGCATATATGGCCCGTACCGAGAACGGACACACGTAGTCAAGATGAGTAATCTAAGGTGAGCGAGATAACTGTTGTTAAGGAACTCTGCAAAATTGCTTCGTAAGTTCGCAAGAAGAAGCGCTCACGCGAGTGAGCCGCAGTGAATAGGCCCAAGTAACTGTTTAGCAAAAACACAGCTCTATGCGAAGTCGTAAGACGATGTATATGGGGTGACGCCTGCCCAGTGCTCGAAGGTTAAAAGGAGAGGTTAGTCGCAAGGCGAAGCTTTGAATTGAAGCCCGAGTGAACGGCGGCCGTAACTATAACGGTCCTAAGGTAGCGAAATTCCTTGTCAGGTAAGTTCTGACCTGCACGAATGGTGTAATAATTTGGGCGCTGTCTCAACAGCAGACTCGGTGAAATCTTAATGCCTGTGAAGATGCAGGCTACCCGCGACTAGACGGAAAGACCCCATGGAGCTTTACTGTAACTTAATATTGAGTAATTGTAGTTCATGCACAGGATAGGTGGGAGGCTATGAAGCCGGACCTTTGGGTTCGGGGGAGCCGCCGTTGGGATACCACTCTTGAATTATGATTATTCTAACCTACGATCAAAACGGGTCGGGGGACAGTGTTAGGCGGGCAGTTTGACTGGGGCGGTCGCCTCCCAAAATGTAACGGAGGCGCCCCAAGGTACCCTCAGTATGGTTGGAAATCATACATTGAGTGCAAAGGCATAAGGGTGCTTGACTGCGAGACCAACAAGTCGAGCAGGGACGAAAGTCGGGCTTAGTGATCCGGCGGTTCCGAGTGGAAGGGCCGTCGCTCAACGGATAAAAGCTACCCTGGGGATAACAGGCTTATCGCGTCCAAGAGTTCACATCGACGACGCGGTTTGGCACCTCGATGTCGGCTCATCACATCCTGGAGGGGAAGTCCCTTCCAAGGGTTGGGCTGTTCGCCCATTAAAGTGGTACGCGAGCTGGGTTCAAAACGTCGTGAGACAGTTTGGTCCCTATCTGTCGTGGGCGTAGGAAGTTTGAAAGGACCTGTTCTTAGTACGAGAGGACCGGAATGGACACAGCAATGGTTCACCAGTTGTCACGCCAGTGGCATAGCTGGGTAGCTACCTGTGGAATAGATAAACGCTGAAAGCATCTAAGCGTGAAGCTAACCTTAAGATGAGACTTCCCATTCGCAAGAAGTAAGACCCCTAGAAAGTCACTAGGTTGATAGGTCGGAAATGTAAGTGCAGCGATGCATTCAGTTGACCGATACTAATAGGTCGAGGACTTAATATTTCTAATGTTAATAAATTGCGCCAACTTAAACTACTTGTAATTAAACAAGACAAAGAACGTGTAAATATCAATGTATAGCTTTCAGTTTTCAGAGAGTAATCTCTGGCCTGGTGACGATAGCGCAGTGGACACACCTGTTCCCATCTCGAACACAGAAGTTAAGCACTGCTACGGCGATGGTACCCGCAAGGGGAGAGTAGCAAGTTGCCAGGTTTTTTATTTGTCAAAATAAGGCCCTTTTGCACTAATACCGTGCATATTCACGCTTAATTTACAAAAAGAGAGTGTTATAAATACTATTTATAGCACTAAAATGGCCTAAACTTTTAAGATAAAAGGGCGGGAAAAAGGAAAGAAAACGCTTCCTAAAACCATCTTTTCTTGAGTGATACTATGTTATATAGTATAATGTTTTCGGGACTATTCCCGCTTAAATTTAGAAAAGTAATTAAATTTATTATGAGTAAACCTATTAAAAATCCATTTGGACCAGTGACGATTACTGAAAGCGCGATCGCGAGTGCGGCCACTGACAGTGCCCTTTCTTGCTATGGTGTCGTAAGTATCGCTAATCAACCCCTTAAATCAAAAATTGATGAGTTTTTTAAAGTTGATCCTAAACCTGGTGTCGTTGTCCAAAAGAAAAGTGGATTTTGGCACGTCACGCTTTATATTAATGTGATGTATGGTTTAAAGCTTACCGAAATTATAAGCACTGTCCAAGATACCGTAAAGTACAATCTTGAAAAGACCTTTGATATCAAATTCAAAGCCGTCAACATATTTATTGTTGGCGTTGAAGAACGCTAACGAGGAGTTTTTAAAATGAAAGAAATTAATGGAATAACCTTAAAGGAAATGTTCATCTCCGGTGCTAATCATTTGTATAATAATTACCCGGCGATTGATGCACTTAACGTCTTCCCAGTTCCCGATGGTGATACTGGGTTAAATATGAATCTAACCGTCAGTAGTGGCGCCAAAGAAATTAATAACTTAAATGACACGAATGTTTATCGCATTGCGAAAGCGTTTAGTAAAGGCCTTTTAATGGGGGCCCGCGGTAATAGTGGGGTCATTACAAGTCAAATTTTCCGTGGTTTCGCTAATGGGTTAGAAAATAAAGAAACAATTAACGCTGTTGAACTAGGAGAAGCGATGATGATGGGCAAAGAAGTTGCCTATAAAGCCGTTATGCGCCCAGTTGAAGGGACAATGTTAACGGTTATTCGTGAATCCGCTGAAGTTCTTAATGAAAAAGCACGTCCCGACTGGACTATTAAGCAAGCGCTTGAAGTAATGCTTGAAGAAGCAAAAGCTAGTTTAGAAAGAACCCCTGATCTTTTACCCGTTTTAAAAGAGGTGGGTGTCGTTGATAGTGGCGGCGCTGGTGTTGTTGCTATTCTTGAAGGGATGCTTTACGCTTTAACGACCGGAATTGTTCAAAAAGAACGGGCAACAGCGACTGAAGTAACACCTAGCGTTCAAATGGCTGGCGCCAAAATTGAAGGCGAAGAAGAATATGGCTATTGTACTGAATTTATTCTCCGTATTGGTGGCGGTGAAGATGTTAAAAAGACTTTTAACGAAAAACGCTTCGCTAGTGTCTTAAATTCGCAAGGTAACTCGATTGTTATGGTACGCGATGAAGATATCTTAAAAGTACACATTCATACTTTAAGACCAGGCACGACTTTAAATTACGCGCAGCAATTTGGTGAATTTGTCACTTTAAAAATTGAAAATATGACCGAACAACATGATGCATTAAGTAGTCATGGTGAAGATTTCGTGGAACAACAAATGGTGACAAGTGATACTTTAAGTGCGGCAGCATTTAAAGAATACGGCCTTATTAGTACGGCTAGTGGTGACGGCCTAGAAGCGTTATTTAAAGAATATCGTGTTGATCATGTCGTTAAAGGTGGGCAAACAATGAACCCATCAACCGAAGACTTCGTTGAAGCAATTAAAAAAGTAAAAGCAAAGACTGTTTACTTATTACCAAATAATAGTAATATCATTTTAGCGGCAACTCAAGCAGCTGAAGTTGTAAATGACGAAGGTAACGTTAAAGTATTTGTTATTCCAAGTAAAACAATTCCGCAAGGTTTAGTCGCGGCGATGACTTTTAATCCTGAAGTTTCCGCTGAAGATAACTTTGCGATGATGAGTGATGCCCTTGATAGTGTGGAAACGGGGCAAATTACGTTTGCCATTAAAGATACAACTATTGAAGGCGTTGAAGTTAAAAAAGATTATTATATGGCCTTACAAGGCAAAACAATCCTTTGTTCAGTTAAAGATAAGTTTGAAGCTTTACGTGAACTTTTACGGTCGATGATTACTGATTTAAGTGGTATTGTCACTTTAATCTATGGTGAAGACGTAAAAGAAAGTGAAGCAACCGCAATCTTAGAAGAATTTGAATCAATTTATCCTAAAGTTGATTTTGATCTAGTAAATGGTGGACAACCAGTATATTCCTTTATTGTGGGAGTAGAATAGCGAGTATTTCGTGGCTAAACTAAGTGGTTCTGCCCGGATAAATGAAGCATTAAGTAAATATGACATCTTAACCTTTAAAGATGTCATTTTTCATTTACCAAGCCGTTATTTAGATTTACGCTATAGTGAAGAGTTTAAATTAAACACAAACGAGAAGGTTGTATTGTTTTTAAAAGCTACAACTGCGCCGGTATTAATTAAAACACCACGGGTTACGATAATTCGCTTTAGCGCTGTTAGTCGTAATAATGTACCTTATCATATTGTTGCCTATAATCAACGTTATATTTTAAATATGGTTAATGTCGGCACGGAACTTACAGTTTACGGGACGATAAATCTAAAGAAACAAGAAATTAGTTTAATAAAACTTTTTCCGCGCGCCCTAAAAGAAGCCGAACAAGTTTCGCCTTTATACTCTTTACCAAGCGAAGTTGCAAACCATGAATTTGTAAGAATTGTGCAAAAAGCGCTTAAAAATACTTACGTAATGTCCGAAATACCACCTTCAATACGCAGCAAAAACAACCTAGTTTCATTAAATACTGCATTAATGCACGTTCATCGACCATTATCGTTTGATGAAGTTTTTAAAGGACTGAAAGCCCTCAAGTATGAAGAAGGATTAGCCTACTTTTTAAAAATGCTTTTAATTAAAAGAACGAACAGTGTCTTAGTTAATGATCAAAAAACGATTGTTGATTTAAAACTCGCAAACGACTTTGTGCGCGCCCTTCCTTTTACTTTAACGAAGGAACAACTTGAAGCAGTGCGGGAAATTGGCTACGATATGAATAAGCAAACGTTAATGTATCGTCTTTTACAAGGTGATGTTGGCAGCGGGAAAACCGTTGTTGCCTTTATTGCTTTATATATTAATTATTTACGTAATGCGCAGGGCGTGTTTTTAGCCCCGACAGAAAGCTTAGCAAAACAACATTATAATTCGATGATTGAGTTTTTTAAACCGTTTAATGTTCGGATTAAACTTTTAATAGGTGCCCTAAAAGAAAGTGAAAAGGCTGAACTTAAGGAGCAAATTCAATTAGGTAATATTGATATCATTGTTGGCACACATGCTTTATTTAGTGAGGATGTAATTTATCCGAAACTTGAGTTAGTTATTATTGATGAACAACATAAATTTGGTGTTAACCAGCGGGAGACGTTGCTTAATAAAGGAGATAAGGCAGATTTACTCTTATTAAGCGCGACCCCGATTCCCCAAACATTAGCAAGTGTTATTTATAGTGACACCGATATTACAACGATTAAAAGCTTTCCCCACGCTGGACGGCAAGTAATAAGTGAAGTTAATGCTTACAAAACAAAAGACTTAGTGCGAGAAATTGAAAATGCTTTAAGTGAGCAGCGTCAAGTCTACATTATTGCGCCAAAGATTACTTACGGTCGAAAAACAAATGTCCTAGAACTATATGATACTTATAAAAAACATTTTCCAAGCGAGGTAGCATTACTGCATGGGCAAATGACAAGTGAAGAAAAAGATGAATCACTTGCGCTTTTTAAAGAAGGAATAAAACCAATATTAATCGCTACTTCCGTCGTTGAAGTGGGAATTGACGTTAAAAACGCAGGGTTAATGATAATTTATGAACCCCAAAGTTTTGGGTTATCGTCATTACATCAATTGCGGGGTCGTATTGGGCGGGACGGTAAAACGGCGAAATTATTACTTGTTAGTGATGATGAAGATAATATGAAACTTTATGAGTTTGCTAAAGAAGACGACGGCTTTAAAATTGCCGAACTCGATTTAAAATTAAGAGGTCCAGGTGAACTAATTGGGGAGCGCCAAAGTGGGATGCCAAGTTTTTTGTATTTAAACGTCGTTAAAGATATTGCTCTTATCCAAGATATTAAGCGTGATGCCTTAGAAATTATTAATAATCCCCACATTGAAGAATATAGTCAATACTTAAAAAAGATTCAAGAAAGTATAACGTAATTTTTCTTTATTGTTCAATTTACGTTAATAAAACAAGATTATAACAATAAGGCATTAAGCCTTAAATATGTTTAGACCTTAGTTTATGGTAAAATAACTTAGGTTATTTTTATTAAAGGAGTAACAAATATGCGTTTAGTAATTGAAATGATGGGCGGCGATCATGGTGTTAAAGCGACGATCCCCGCAGTAGTTAGATTTAAAAAAGATTATCCAAGTGTTGAACTTTTTGCTGTTGGTAAAGCGGAAGAATTAAAAGAATTAGAAGGCTTTGCCACAATTGTTGATGCGCGGGATGTTGTTAAAGTTGATGCCACACCACTCGAAGTTTTAAGAGCGAAAGAATCTTCACTTTTAAAAGCGATTAATGTTGTGCTTGAAGAAAAGGCTGACGCGATTATAAGTGCTGGTGGTACAGGACCATTTTTAAGTGCTGCCACTTTAAAGCTTAAACTTATTCCGGGAGTTGAAAGAGCGGCAATCCTTGCTCCTTTCCCTACGAAAATTAAAGGGAAACAAGTTGCGATATTAGATATTGGCGCGAGTAATGAAAATAGCGCAAATCACTTATATCAATTCGCATTAATGGGGCAAATCTACGCAAAAGCCGCGTTAAATGTTGCTAATCCACGTACTTATCTTTTAAGCAATGGAACAGAAGATTCTAAAGGATCACCGGTGGTGCAAGAAGCTTTTAAACTTATTAAGGAAAAAGAAGTGCCTGACTTTTATGGCCATATGGAAGCACGTGACGTTTTAGAAGGTGGAGCGGATGTCGTTGTCGCTGATGGTTTTACTGGCAATGTCTTACTTAAAAGCATTGAAGGTGCCTCTAAAGTTTTAATGGGCGGCGTTAAGAAAGCCTTTAAGCGCAACATCTTTTCTAAACTCGGTTATCTTTTAGCAAAACGTGGTTTTAATGATATGGCGCAAACGTTTGATTATAAAAATACGGGTGGTGCCATTTTAATTGGTGTCAATAACGTTGTCGTTAAAGCCCATGGTAATAGTGACCCACGAGGTTTTTATAGTGCGTTAGTCGTTGCGTATAAAATGGCGCACGCTGATATTGTAAATACAGTACGTGAAGGGATGACTGATGTCGAAGTATAAAGAACTTTTCATTCGTTTAGGAATTACCCCAAATAATGAAGGTCTTTTCGTGACCGCTTTAACCCATTCAAGTTACAAAACAAAAGATGATAAAGCGGAAGATTATGAACGGTTAGAGTTTCTTGGTGATTCAATTTTAAACTTTGTTATTACAAGTGCAATTTTTAAAAGTTATCCGCATAAAAGACAAGGTGAATTAACGAATATGCGCAAAAACTTTGTGCGTAGCCATACCGTTTCTAATTTAGGGCGCAAATTAGAGTTAGAAAAATTTATTCGCACTGGTAAATCAATTACCCCAGAAGATTTAAAAAGCAATGATAAATACTTTGAAGATGTTTTTGAAGCTTTAATTGGGGCAATGTATTTAGATCAAGGCTTACAAATAACAGCAAATTACATTTATAGTTTAGTCGGTGAAGCAATTGATGAATATGACTTCAATCAAATCTTTGACTTTATTAGTACGCTGCAAGAATTTATCCAAGCTGATAAAAGAGGACTACCAGTTTATGAAACATTGCCAAGTGGTTTAGAAAAAGATAAAGCAGTTGTTTCCACGGTTAGTTATGACGGCATTATTCTTGGTAAAGGATACGGGGCGAACAATAAAGAAGCCGAACAAAACGCTGCGAAGAATGCATTAGAAAAGGTGGCGCGATAATGGGACTTATTTCGTTTTTAAAAAAGAAGTTTAGTGGCAAGAAAACTGAATCCACTGATAAATATGTCGTTGGTCTTGAAAAAAGTCACGCTAATTTTTCAAGTAAACTAAAAAGACTTGCGAAAAAATATGAGAAAGTTACGGAAGAATATTACGAACAACTTTTAGAAATCTTAATTGGCGCTGATGTTGGGGTAAGTCTTACTTATGAAATTATCGAAGCCACGAAAAGTGAGGCGATGCAAGAAAATATTACTGACCCTAGCGCTATTAATGACCTCTTAGTCGATAAAATGTTTATTGGGTATTTAAAACAAGGGGAAGACATTGTTAACGAAATTCAATTTAACGCTGATGGACCGACTGTCTTACTCGTTGTTGGTGTTAATGGGGTTGGGAAAACAACCTCGATTGCTAAACTTGCTTATCGCTATAAAAAGCAAGGTAAAAAAGTTTTATTGGTGGCCGGAGATACGTTTAGAGCCGGCGCGGTCGCGCAACTTGAAGTATGGGCAAATCGATTAGATGTGCCAATTGTTCTTGGTAAAGAACAACAAGATCCGGCAAGTGTTGCTTATGACGGCGTATTTAAAGGTAAAGAGCTTGGCGTCGATTTAATTATTGTTGATACTGCGGGTCGTTTACAAACAAAAGTTAATTTAATGGCGGAATTAAGTAAGATTCGCCGGGTAATTAGTCGTGAAATTGAAGGCGGACCGCATGAAGTGTTTTTAATTGTCGATGCGACAACTGGACAAAACGGTATTCTCCAAGCGAAAGCCTTTGCCGAAGCGACGGGCTTAACTGGGGTCGTTATTACGAAGATGGATGGGACGAGTAAAGGTGGTATTATTTTAGCGATACGTGATGAAATCGGTGTCCCAGTGCGTTTTATTGGTCTTGGTGAAAAATTAGAAGATCTTGATGAATTTGATTTAGAAAAATATTTATATGGCTTATGCCTAGGAGCAGATGAATGATTGGTTTTTCCTTACTTAGTTTAGTTATTTCTTTTATTATCTTTATATTAGTGCGCGAAGTTATTTTTGCCCTTAATCCGACAAATCTTATGTTCGCTAATTTATTAGTTATTATTGTCGGTACCTTAATTGTAAGCTTTGTCTTTACATATCGGCAATTCCGTTATTTAGGACGTGATAAGTGGCGTAACCCTATTTTCCATAGTGTGTTATTTCGTACATTTATTATTAACTTTATAATTATCTTTATAATTTCATTGGTGATGTAATATGGAAAACGTACAAGAATTTATTTATATTAACGAATTATTAGCAATTTATGGTAAAAGCCTCACTGAAAAGCAATTAGCGATTATGGAATCCTATTATGTTTTTAATTTGTCGCTCCAAGAAATCGCTAATAATTTAAATATTAGTAAAGCCGCAGTTAGTGACGCGATTAAAGTGTCGCTTGGCCATTTAGAAAACTTGGAAACCATTGTTGGCCACCTTGCGTATAAAACGCGGATTGAACAATTACACCAAAAAATAATTAAAGAAACAACGGACGAAGATATTAAAAAACTTCTGCAAAAGGAGGAATAAAGATGGCGTTTGAATCATTAACTGATAAGTTTAGTAAAATATTAAAAAAAGTACGGGGACAAACACGTTTAACTGAAAAAAACATGGACGAAATGCTCCAAGAAGTGCGGATTGCCCTTTTTGAGGCTGATGTTAATTTTAAAGTAGTTAAAGAATTTGTTAATAACATAAAAGAACAAGCGATTGGTACGAAAGTGTATGACGCTTTAAACCCAGGGCAAATGGTTGTCAAGATTGTCAATGATGAACTTGTGAAACTTTTAGGCAGCACAGATAGTGAATTAGTGTTTGAAAAGAATAAACCAACCATCATTATGCTAGTTGGGCTTCAAGGAACGGGTAAAACAACAACCGCTGGTAAACTTGCGCTTTTATTTAAAAAGAAAATGAATAAAAGAGTGCTTTTAGCCGCCGCTGACGTTTATCGACCAGCCGCTATTGATCAACTTGTTACTTTAGCGAAACAAGTCGGTGTTGATATTGTTAATATGGGCGATAAAGTTAGTCCCGTGGAAATTGCTAAGGCAGCACGGCAAAAAGCATATGATGACCGTTATGATGTTTTAATTATTGATACCGCAGGGCGTTTAACGATTGATGACACTTTAATGCAAGAATTAAAAGACATTAAAGAAAGTGTAACCCCAACGGAAATATTATTACTTGTTGACGCGATGAGTGGACAAGACGCAGTGAATACGGCCCTTGCCTTTAATGAGAAGTTAGGTTTAACCGGCGCTATTATGTCTAAACTTGATAGTGATGCCCGCGGTGGGGCGGCATTATCAATTAAACATTTAACCGGTGTATCGATTAAATATGCGGGGGTTGGGGAAACACTAAATGACTTAGATATTTTCTATCCTGAACGTATGGCAGATCGTATCTTAGGCATGGGTGACGTTTTAACGTTAGTCGAAAAAGCCCAAGAACACTTAGATGAGAAACAAGTTAAGAAAACAACGCAAAAAATGATGGACGGGCAATTTGATTTAAATGATATGTTAAGTCAAATGCAACAAGTGCAAAAGCTTGGGAAGTTAGGTGGTATTTTAAAGTTAATTCCGGGAATGCCAAAGATTACACCTGAGCAACAAGCATTAGCCGAAAAAGAAATGAAACTCTTTGAAACAATCATTAATTCAATGACTCCAGAAGAGCGCAAAAACCCATCCATTTTAAAAAATAGCCGCAAAGTGCGCATTGCGCGTGGCAGCGGAACATCAAATCAACAAATTAATAAAGTACTTAAAAAGTATGAACAAACAAAAGAAATGATGAAGAAGATGAAACGTTATAAAAAAGGTGGTCCAATGCCACCTGGTTTCCCTTCAATGTAAGCCTTATTATTCAATAATATTACTTTTTATCTTTAGTAAATCGCTCACCTTTTTTGATGGCGTCTTTTTCCCATTCGCCGACAATTCCCGCCTCAATTTCTTTAGTAAGGGCAATTGTATCCGCGTCACTGAGTATCTTTGCAAATAAGTCAGGTCGTCTTTCTTTTGTGATACGTAAACTTTCTTTTAAGCGATATCTTCTAATAGCCGCGTGATTACCGCTATAAAGAATCGCCGGAACTTTATAACCGCGAAAGTCAAAAGGTTCAGTGTATTGGGGATATTCAAGCATCCCGTAATCAAAACTTTCAACTTGGAGGCTTTCTTCATTGATTACATTATCTAAAAGGCGTATAACGGCATCACTTATAACCATGGCCCCTAGTTCACCACCGGTTAAAATATAATCACCAATTGATATTTCTTCATCAATATAATGGGTAACTCTTTCATCAACACCTTCGTAATGGCCACATATTAAAATTAAATGATCTTTTCGTGATAATTGTGATGTTTTATTAACGTTGAGGGTTGTGCCCCGGGGCGATAGTAATACTTTATGACCAACATCAATACTTTCTAACGCTAAAACAATGGGTTCAACTTGCATGATCATTCCCGCGCCCCCACCAACGGGTGGTGTATCAACGCGGTGCCATTTATTTTGGGCAAAGTCGCGAATGTTAACGAGTTCAACGGTTACTTTTTTTTGCAAAATGGCTTTTTTAATAATTGACGTATTTAAAAAATCATTAAACATTTCGGGGAAGAGAGTAAGAATTGTTATTTTCATAACATCCCCTCAATTGGGCGAAAAACGATGGTTTTGCTTGTTAAATCTGTAGAAATAATAAATTCTTCAACGTAAGGCACTAAAATATCACGGGTGTTTTCTCTTTTAATGCGCAGCGTATTGTAACTTGCGTATTCTAATATTTCAGTGACGATACCGATGAAAGTATTATCTTCAAGCACTACTTGCATGCCAATTAAATCATCATAAAAGAAATAGCCTTCTTTAAGTATCACTTCATTTTTATAAATAAGAAGCGAGCACTTTAAATATTCTTCGGCTTGTTCGATTGTTGTAATTTCTTTGAAGTTAATAATTAATAAACTTTTTTGGGGAATAATTTTCTTTATTGTTAACGTTTCATAACTATTTTTAAAGGGATGCTTAACAAAAACTTTCTTTTTCACTTTAAAACGTTCATCAACAAAACTTGTTGCCGGTTTAATTTTAAGTCCCCCTTGTAAGCCATGGGTGCTGACAATGTAGCCAACAATTAAATAATCTTTATTCATATCTTTATTATACCTTGATAAAAAAACTCTCGGGTGAGAGTTATTTATTTTCGTCGAGTGATTCAAAGCGTAAGAAGACGTGCTCTTCATCAAGTTTGCCAGCAATTGACACCACTTCACGTAAGGCGTTAGCGATAACACCTTTGCGCCCAATTAAGACGGCAATGTCTTCATTTTCGGCAAAGATATTAATAATAATTTTATCGCCTTCGTTTGTCTTACGAATTAAGAGCGCTTGCTCATTTTTAACAAGTGGGGTAATAATTTCACGGACTAAAGCTTCATAGTCACGCATAATTATTGTCCTCTTTTACTTTTTGCAAATTCTTCGTTGATGCCTTGCGCCCGGAAAATAGCACGGACGGTATCACTTGGTTGCGCACCATTATTTAACCATTTAAGGGCTAATTCACGGTTAACAACAGCATCTTTTAATTCAGTTTTTGGGTCATAATGGCCAATTTGTTCAATGAAGCGACCATCACGAGCGTAACGG